>Ga0100380_10000188_pt1 | contig 71740 bp, 62 predicted proteins | sample CryGeymeta201504_FD_80417 | JGI IMG/M metagenome (GOLD analysis project Ga0100380, IMG submission 80417) | Groundwater microbial communities from Crystal Geyser aquifers in Utah, USA - Crystal Geyser metaG 2015-04 | ecosystem: Environmental > Aquatic > Deep subsurface > Groundwater | place... | reverse complement strand
GCGCCTGCTCCTGCACCTGCTCCGGCACCTGCGCCCGCACCTGCGCCTGCGCCCGCTCCGGCACCTGCTCCGGCACCTGCACCTGCGCCCGCACCTGCGCCAGTGGAACCGGTCGACAACAAGTAACGACCAGCATTGCGAAAATGCAAGGAATGGCCCGCCTTCGGTCAAGCCGGGCCATTTCTACGCGCAAGCATCCGGCAAGGGGCGGTTCAGGCCTGTTCTTGCGGCTGACTTGGTGCCGCCAGACCCGGCCGCGCGCTGCGCTACGCCAAAAGGCTCCGCGCGCGGCCTCTTCCACCACCCGCTGGGGCGCGACCGTGATTCTCGGACAAGCACGCACGAATGAAATCAGCTTTGAACTCTGGTTCAGTGCATGTAGGAATTAAAAGGCTAGGAAAGGCGGTTCGCATGGAACACTTCCTGTCAGATGAGGCGTTCAATGCGGCGGGCCTTGTGGGGGTGGTGCTCTATCTGTCTTCGTACGCGTTGCTTCAGGCGGGGCTGTTGCGGGGAAACGGCTATGCCTATGCCGTTTTTAACCTATGCGCGTCGTGCCTTATCCTCATAAGCCTGACGGTGGCGTTCAACATGTCCTCGGCGATCATCCAGGTGTCGTGGATCGTCATCAGCATTATGGGCATTGCGCGGCTGGCCATCATGAACGGCCGTGTGCGCTTTTCTCCAGATGAGAGGTCGATGCGGGACCACGTGTTTCCCGACATGCCGCTGCCCATGGCCCGCCGGTTCCTGAACAGGGGCACCTGGATGGATGCCGAAGCGGGGACGATCCTGACCGAGGAGGGGCAGCCGGTCGTCAACATGTACTACCTGGCCAATGGTGCGGCGCAGGTCTCCTCGGGTGGGCAAGTGATCGGCAGGATCGAGTCGGGGCTGGTGGGCGAGATGAACGTGATCGCGGGCGGCGAAGCCTCGGCCACGGTGCGGATCACCGCGCCCTTGCGGCTCTTCGTGATCTCGGGCGCGTCGCTGCGCCGCCTGATCGCGCGCGATCCCGATTTCCACATCCTTCTGGAAAACAGCATGAGCCGCGATACCGGACGCAAGCTGATGCGCGCCAACGCGCGGCTTACGGCAAAGGCGGGCGGGCAATGACGCCGGCCCTGCTGCTTGCCGCGCTGGCGCTGTTTCAAGTCAAGCATTACCTCGCCGATTTCCACTGGCAAACGCTCTGGATGGTCGAGACCAAGGGGCGCTACGGCCATCCCGGCGGACTGGTTCATGCCGGGTTGCACGGCCTGCTGAGCCTGCCAGTCCTGATGGTGGCGGCCCCATTTTTTGCACCGGGCCTGTTCGCGGCGCTGGTGATCGGTGAGGTGGTGCTGCATTACCACATCGACTGGAGCAAGGCGCGGATCGTCGCCCGGCGCGGTATCGACGAGCGTGACAGCGCATATTGGCATTTTCTCGGGCTCGATCAGGCGGCGCATCAGATGACCTATCTGGCGATGCTGGCCGTGGTGGTGCTTGCCGTCTGATATCCGGCATGGCGGCGTCATGCCGAAGGCATGCCTCTGGCATGGCGATGCGCGGCGGCGCGCAAGGGCCGCCACCTCGACCCTCCGCTTCAGCCCAGACCCTGCCACCTCGTGTCAGCGCTCCGGCACCCGGCCATGAGCATCCAGCCAGTCGATGAGGTCGGGGATCACGTCGCGCGCGGCATCGCGCCCGACGAGGCAATCCATGTGCCCGTAGCCGCGATAGACCCGCCGGGTGAATTGAGCCGCCGACTCGGGCAGCGCGGCCTGAAGCCATTTCTGCGTGCGCAGCGTGGTCGAGGGCAGCACAAGCTGGTTCGCCGCACCCGAGATGAAGTGGATCGGGAAATCCAGCCGCCCGGGATGACCGAAATAGATATCCTTGCCGGTCGCGCCGACCGCGCGGCCCTGCCGCATGATCGTGGCCAGTTGCACGAAGGGCCATGTCGCCACCGGGCCAACCACCTGGTTGAGCGCGTCATGCGTCGCGGCGTTGAGCTGATCGTGGTTGTAAACCGGGCCGAACACGCCGAAGACGCGGTGACAGGTTGGGTTGTAGCACGGCTCACCGGTCGGGAAGGGCACAGTGTAGACCAGTGCGTCGATCGCGGCATCGAGTTGCGCCTGTTGCGGCATCGACCCTGAGGGTGGCACGCGCGTGCGCAGATCGAACAGGTCGCGCGGCTCGGCCAGCCGTTCGATCACCGGGTTGCCGGTCATCGCCGCCAGCGCCGCCGCCATCCGCGTCTCGGCATCGCCATGCAGCATCTGCGCGAAATGCGTATCGGCCTTCATCTGATTGAACCAGCTTGTGACCGGATGCACGCTGAACTGGCTGACGATCATGTTGCGCACATGGTCCGAGTGCCCGCCCATCAGCGACATCATCGCGGTCAGCGCGCCGAGGCAATGCACCAGAAGCTGCACGTCATCCGCCCCGGTCCTGTTCCGCACGGTCTCGATTGCCCAGGGCCAGTCGATGGCGGCGATATCGTCGATGGTATAATTCACCGCCGGGGGATCGCCGGGCGTGTCGTTGGCGGGGCTGGCGCGGTGATCGAATATCCACACGTCATAGCCCGCAGCCGCCAGCATCCCCACCAGCGATTGATCCTGCCCGCCGCGATAGGTCTTCAGCGCAAAGCCCATGCCGCGAAAGCCGAAGCCGTTGGCCACGATCACCGGGCCTTTCGCCCCGCCCTTGAACCGCGTGAGGCGTATGGGCGCACCATCCTCGGTGCGGTGGGTCACGATCTCGGACGCGATCCCGGCAAGCGGTGGCATGGGATCATCCGGCGCGCCCCGCGCGGGAAAATTGTAGAGATAGGCAGGCAGCCCGCCATAGGCCCGGAAGATCAGCGTGCCGAAGAATTCCGCCCCCTGCATCGCCCCCAACGCGGTCAGCGCCTCCGCGCCAACAGTCCCGTTCGACGCGCCATAATGGTTGATCGCGTAGCGGATCGCGGGGTTGAGGAAATCCTTTTTCTTGACGAGATCTCGAAGCTTGCCCTCGGTCACGTCCCACAGGAACCGCTTGGCGAGATTGAACAGCGTCGCCTCGCTCGCCATCGTGCCATGCACCGTCTGCGCCTGCTTGACGAGGTCCTGCACCCCCAGCGTCATCCGCCCGCGCAAGGCCGGTTTTCCGGGCCGGGCAAGATCGACATCGAGGGTGGTCAGGTCGGTCCACCAATTACTGCCCGCGCGGCGGCGCAAGGTCTTGACCCCGTGGAAATGCGCGCCGGAGTCCAGATCGCCATCATAGACCATCAGCCAGCAATCGACCTCGGCGACGTCCTGCCGCAAAAGCTGGAATGTCGCCTTGGTGAAATGTTGCGGTTCCTGCGTCTTGCCATCCGGGCCGGTCAGGGTGAGGGAGCCTTCCATCTGTGCCGCATGCGCGGGATGATCCTTCGACAACATGCGCGCGACATCGGTGGTGCTGATCGTGAAATGCCCAACGATGGCATGGCCCGATGCTGCCCCCTCGCGCGCGGCGATGGCGTAGGCGTCCGAGATCGGGTGCGGGCGGGTTTCATGCACCTCGCTCAGGGCGCCGTCCATGTTCTCGCTGAAGGCAAGGCCGGGCTGGAACGCGCCTGCAACCGCGGTCAGCAGCGCCACCAGATCGCGGGCGATCTCGGGCTCGGGCTTGCCCGAGCGCAGCACGGCCTTCGCCTGTTCGAGATATCCCGCCAGCGTTCTTAACGCCGGCGCAATATCGCCTTTCATGTCAGCTTCTCTGAACGCAAGCCGTGTCGCCGCATCCAGCGCCCACTCCCAGCGCACCCCTTCGAACAGCGCTTCGACGCGTTCGCGCAACGTGTCGCGCATCGCCTCGGGGTTCAAGTCAATCAAACCCGCAGTTTCTTCGAGCACGCCAATCGCCGACTCGATATCCTGCGCGGCAATGTCCAGCGGCGAGGGCGGCGCGGGCAAAGCTGCCTCCGACAGGTGTGCCGAACACGCGGGCTTCATCGGCCTTGTCTGCCAGCCCTCGCGAAGGGTCAGCGCCCGCATCGCCCGGATGGTGATGGCCGAGATGGTCAGCAGCGGATTGACCCCCAGCGACGACGCGATCACCGCCCCGTCGCAGACCATCAGCCCCTCGTGGACCTGTGTGCCGTTGCCGGTATAGACCCGGCAATCGGCATCGACGACGCCATGATCGGGGCTGTCGGCCATGCGGCAGCCGCCCACCGGGTGCGTCGTCACCAGCTTCCAGCCATAGGGCTCGCTCCAGACCGGGTTGGGCAGGTAATTGGCCTCGATCGCATCGCTGGCCTGCCGCAATATCTCATTGTCGCGCGGAAACGGAAACCGGCTGCCCGCATCGGGCCACGACACCGTGACCGGCGCGGGGATGTCGGGGTTGCTGTCATCCAGCACGATCCGCCCGCCCGCATCGTCATGCGACATCAGGAGGTAGGATTGCATCCTCGCCGTCGCCCCCGAATACGCCAGCCCCGCCAGCCCCTTGCCCGCCATCAGGTCGGTGCCCAGCGTGGCAATATCCTGCAACCGGCGCGTGGCATCCGCGTATCGCGTGAAATTGGCCGTGGTCACGTCATCGGCAAAGAAGATCGCCGGATAGATCATCGAAAGCGCACCGGGGGCGACGCCCTCCTCGATCAGCACGCCGTCGCGCAGCGGGCTTTGCTCGTCCATGTCCACCCGGATGGTGCCCGCGATGCAAGGGCCGGGCCGGTAGGGGCCGCCATCGCGCCCGGTGGCATCATGCGCGCCGGCGCCGATGCTGTGCAGGGGCGGCGGGTCGGTCGGGGTGGTCTGCGCAGCACCCGATCCGGTGATGTTGGCGTCAAAGCCGAAGGCCAGCACGTCGCCATTGCCGGAAAACCCGAGGCCCAGCGCGCCTTGCGCCACCGGCAGCCCCGCGCGGGACGAGCGCATGAGGATCTCGGTCGAGCCGAGTGTGCCCGCCGCCAGCACCACGCGCCGCGCGCGCAGATCGAGGCCGCTGCTCGCGGGCTCGCCGAACGGCGCCGCACGCACGCACCATGTGCCATCGTCGGCCTGCGTCACGGTGCTCACCTCGGCCTCTGTCACGATCATCGCGCCATTCGCCGCCGCGTGGGGCAGGTAGTTCATGAGCGTGGTGTTCTTGGCCCCGTAATTGCAGCCGCCGCAGCAATCGCCGCACAGCGTGCAGGCGGCTTGCGGGTTGCCGAACGCATTGCGGCCATTCTCGAAGGTCACGTTGAGCGGCGGCCGCTCGAACGGCTGGTTCAGCGCCTTGGCCGATTGCGCCAGCGCGCGCAGCTTGGGCAGGTCGTAATGCTCGGGCAGGGGGGTCGAGCCCAACCCGTGATGCGCCGCATTGTAGGCGTTGGGCAGGCTATTGGCGTCCTCTCCCTCGGCCCATGCCGCCCCGTCGGAGCGGTAATCGGCGGGCCAGAGGTTGCGCCCGTCCGCGTCGGTCTGATCGAACACCCGCTTGTCGGCGGGCAGTGCGACGTTGGCGTTGATCAAAGACGTGCCGCCAAGGCCGCAGCCGATAACGACGCTCATGTCATCGGCGATGCGCAGATCGAGCATTCCGCCTGCCTCGGTCAGCCGCCCGCCCTTGGCGGTGGTGATTTGCGTCTCGCGGGCCGCCCCCTGCAAGTCTCGGGGGTACTCGCCGGGCAGGATCTCGCGGCCCCGCTCCAACAGCAGAACCGATTGCCCCGCCTCGGTCAGCATCTGCGCCGAGATCGCCCCGCCATAACCCGAGCCGATGACGATGGCGTCATAGGTGCTGCCAAGATCGGGGTCGCCGCCCGCCCGCGCCTTGGCCAGCGTGGTGGATATGCGCGTCATGCGGATGGTCATGCCGCCCCTCCCTGCACGGCACCGCCCTCGGCGCGGCGCAGATACATGGCCTGCTTGTCCTCCAGATCATGCCGCACCGCCTCGCGGAACGCCGCCCATCGGGTATCAGCGGCGGCAACCGCCGCGCGCAGCGCAATGAGCATGGGGTTGTCCGCATCCGCCACCGGGTCGGCCGAGGATACGGCGGCGCTTTGCAGCACGCCATCGCCGTCGAGACTGTAGAGGGTCAGCAGCGCGGTGTTCATCCGCTCATCGACAAAGGCCAGCGCCGCACCCTCCAACGTGCTCAAAAGCGCGGTATCGAGCACCCACCCGCCGGTATTGTAGACCGTGACGGGCCGGGCAAAGCTCTCGGCCACCACCGCATCGGCAAACGGCTTGTGGGTGTGGCCAAAGACGAAGGTGAGCCGCGTCTCGCCCGTCTGCGCGCCAAGTTCAAAGCGCATCTGATCCGCGACCACATGGTCGATATAGTCGCAAAGCCCCTGCGTCGAGGCGCGCGACAAGAAGGCGTTATAGCTGAAACGCTCCATCTCCGAGTAACTGCCGACAAAGCTGTCCACCAGCCCGCGCGCCAATTCCGTCAGCGTGTCGCTCACCCGCGCCGCGTGCGGCAGCGGCAGGCTCGATTGCAGCATCCCGGCCAGCGCCGCCGCAAGCCTGTCCTGCACCTGATGCGCGCCGCCGCCGGTGACCAGCCTCTCCTCGGCCAGCGCGACTTGTCGCCCGAGCGGTCCGGTATCGCCAAGGCTGGACCAGGCGAAATCCATCCACGCCCCGTTCACCGTCTCCAGCGTCTCCGCCGTCATCGGCGGCGCGGGCTGGCCCGAAAGCGTGGTGAGCACCCCGGTCATCAGCTTGTAGGCGGCTTCGATGAAATGGCCGTGATGCAGCACGACGGCGCGCTGCGCGCGCCCATCCGCGACCGGCCCAAGGCCCTGGTTTGGATAATAGCTCGCCACCGGCCCGGCACCCTGCGGCATCAGCGCGTTGAGCGTGCCGCTGCCACTGCGCGTGGCGGGGTCGGCAAAGGCCGGCGTGACATGCGCCCAGTGAGCCGCCTGCGCAGGCGAGCCCGCACCATCGGCAAAGCGCTGCGCCGTCCACAACGCGTGGTCGTGATTGCCCGGCAGGAACGACATCCGCCCCGCCAGCATCTGCGGCGGCAGGTGTGCGATGAATCTCTCAAACACCCCCGCCGCGACCTGTGGCGGAGCGAGCGACAGGTCAAGCGCATCGCCGAGGATCACGAGATCATGCGGATCGCTGCCCGAGAGCGCCGTCACCGTGGCCTGCATGGCATCGCCAAAGGCGGCGGTGGTGCGGCTTGCAAGCGTTGGGTCAACCCGGCCATCGGCCCCGAGGACGCTCAACAGGCTTTCATCTGCCCCCGCGTGCAGGTCCGAAAGGATGATCGTCGCCCGGATCGAAATAAGACCATCCTCTTCAATGACGGGACGTGCGAAAAGTGTCACGCGCGGAAAAAGCTTAACAAAAAGTAGCATTCGTATACCATTGGAGCAATGAACTTTGCAGGCTGTTGCATGCCTGCCTGCGCAGTCCGGCCTTCACCCGAACAGGCAGACATGGGTCAGGCGCTGCATCGGTATTGGCGGACGGGAAAACGTGACGGACACTGCGAGCGAGAAACGCTGGGTCGCCAGCCTGATGATCGACCTTGTCGATTCCACGAGTGTCACCGAGAGGCTCGGGGCCGAACACGCCTTCGCGCTGATCGAGGACGTATTGAACACCGCCGTCCGGATCATCGAATCTCATGGCGGCCATTTCATCGAATATGCCGGCGACAGCGTGTTCGCCCTGTTCGGTGCGCCGGTGGCGGTGGAGACCGCAACCCTTGCGGCGGCGCGCGCGGCGCACGACATCCTCGACCGGCTCGAGGCCCGCAATACCGGGATCGCAGCGACCCAAGGGATCGAGCTGCGCGCGCGCATCGGCCTCGCGGCGGGCGAGGTGCTGGTCTCGGGGCTGCGCTTCAGCGGGCAGAAACGGGTCAACGCGCTGGGCTCCGCCGTCAACCTCGCAGCCCGGCTGCAAGCAGTGGCCACACCGAACGAGGTCTGGTGCTCTGAGGCGGTCGCCGATGAGTTGACCGGCCTCGTCGAGATCGAGCAGCGCGGCAGCCATCGGCTCAAGGGGTTCGAGGCCCCGCAACGCCTGTTCCGCCTGCACAGGATCAGCGGCACCGAGGATTCGCTCGACATCCGCATGGCGCGCACAACCGGCGTGTTCGTGGGGCGCGATGCGCCACTGGCGCGGCTGTCGGGCTGGATGCGCGGCGACACGCCGGATCAGGACGGCACGCTCTGGGTCTCGGGGCCCGCCGGCATCGGCAAGTCACGGCTCGTGCGGCAGGCCTGCGCGCATCTGCCCGGCGGCGTGGCGGTGCAGTACGGCAAGTGCCGGGCGGCGGATGTGGCATCGCCGCTGCGCCCGCTGCTGGGACTGATGCGCGAGGCGGCGGCGCAGGACGGCATCACCGACAGCGCGGCCTTCGGACCGTGGCTCGAAGCGCTGACCGGCGCGGCGGACCCGATGCTCATCCGGCTTCTGGCGCGGGATCCATCCTCCGGCGACAGCGCCCCTGCGACCGCCGAACACGACAGCACCGAGGCCCTGCGCACCCGCCGCGAGATCGCACAGGCGCTGCGCAAGCTGGCCTGCGATCCGGCCCGGCGGCTGGTGATCGAGGACATGCACTGGATCGACCCGGTCAGCCGCGAGGTGCTGCACGAGACGCTCGACAGCCCGCCGCCCGGCCTGCGCCTGCTGGCCACCAGCCGCGATACCGCCCCCGGAGGCACGCCCTGGAATGCCGTGCCGATCGCGCCCCTGACCGAGGCCGACATTGTCCGAATGCTCGAAGCCGTGCATCCCGGCATTGCCGACAGCGCCGGTGTCGCGCGCGCCCTCTACCGCCAGAGCGAGGGCAACCCGCTCTTTGCCGAGGAGTTGATGCGCCATGTCGACCGCGGTGGAGAGGCGATGCGCGACACGTTGCCGAAGGCATCGGGCATCGGCATGATCCAGAACCTGATCTTCAGCCGCTTCGATACCCTGCCCGCCCTCGACAAGGCGGTCCTGCGGCAGGCGGCCATTCTCGGCCGCGAGGTGAAAGCCGCGTATCTCGATGCGATCGTCCCGGACGGCATCCCGGTCGAGGCGGTGCTGTCACGCGCCGCCGGGCTGCACCTGATCGACCCGGCCGGGCCGGGGCAGATGCTGCGCTTTGCCCATGTCCTCTATCAGAACGCGATCCGCGACAGCCTGACCGAGGCCGAGGCCACCGGCCTGCACCGCCGCGCGGGCGAGATCCTGCTGGCGGCTGGCAGCGCGGGCGACAAAACCGACCTCGCCCCCGACCTCGCGCATCACTTCGACCGCGCCCGCGACTGGCCCCGCGCCGCGCTCTACAACGTGCGCGCCGCGCAGGCGGCGTGGCGCATCTACGCGCTCGATACCTGTATCGACCATCTCGACCGCGCCGAGGCGGCGCTCGATGCAGGCGGGGCAGAGGCGATGACCGACGCGGTGTTCGCCGACTTCACCACCACCTTTTGCCGTGTGCTGGACGTAGCCGGGCGCTGGGCCCGGCTGTCCGAAGTGGCGGCCCGGCACCTGTCCCGGCTGGAACGGCAAGCGCAGACCCACGCCCGGCTCGTCGTGATGATGTTGAACGCCAAGGCGTTCAACCAGCAGGGCCGCCTCGCCGAGGCGGACGCGGCGATCCGGGACACGCTGGCCCGCGCCGAACAGGCGGGGGATGCCAGCGCCCTTGCGATGGCGCGCACGGTGCGCATGGATCTCCTGAACGACGGTGTCAACAAGTCGCGCCGCGACGACCTGCTGCGCCTCTTCGAAGAGACCCGCGCCTATGCCCACTCGGGCGCCGATCCGCACATGGCGCAGCTGCGCCTCTACGAGATGGCGGCGTTCTGGCGGCAAGAGGGTGACGTGCCCCGCGCCCGCGCGCTGGCCGGGGAAATCCTCGCCTATGGCCGCGATCACGATGATTTGCGCGCCCGCACCTTCGGCGGCTGGATCATGGCCTCGATCACGGCGATGGTCGAGGAATACGAGACCACGCGGGCCTTCGCCGCCGAGGCCATGCGCGACGCGCTGCCCGGCACGATGGACTACACCACCGCGCAAGCCTTTCACGCCGGCGCGACATTGATGCTGGGCAACCCGTCGATGACGGTCGAGGAATTGCAGTCGCTCTGCGAGGAGCGGCTCGAGGCGGGCGATACGACGATGGCGATCATCGCGTCGTTCTACGCCTCGGCCACACTGTTCTCGCAGGGGCGCGTTCGCGCGGCGCTGGCGACGCTGGCGCAGACCGACGCTCTGGTGTGGCGAGGCTGTGAATGGGGCCTGCGGCAGCAATACCTCATCAAGCGCGGCGACTTGTTCCTGACGGTGGCAGGGCTGTTGCCCAGCCCGCTGCCGCAACCGCGCCTGGCCTTGCGCGAAAGTCCCGCCGCGCTCGGGCTGCGGCTCAGGGCCCGCGCGCTCGCCAGCGCCGCCTATGATCAGCTGGAGCGCGATTTTGACGGCGGCCACGGCCTTCATCGCGCCCGCGTCGATCTTGGTCGCGGCCTGCTGGCGGGGCGCAAAGGACGTGAGCGCATCGCCCGTGCCAGGGATGTGTTTCGCGCGCAGGAGGCCGCCGCGCTGGTCGATCTGGCGCAGAAAGTCCTGTGACGCGACTGCCAGCGTTTCCGCCGCGCAGGGCGTCCCGGCATCACTCCGGCCAGCTTCGGTCCAGCTTTTCCAGAAGATCGGCGTTGAACAGGGCCAGCAAGGCGTTTTCGAGAGGTTTATTGTTATTCATCTGCTGACGAAGCGGGTCCCGATCCCACATCACATATCGGCTTCCGGTGCTCAGGATAACGGTCGCGTTCGCGCCATGGAGCCCGCCCCGCAAAAACGACATCTCGCCGATGAATCGCACCGGAGCGAGCCTTGATGTCCTGTTGTTGCGCTGCAAAACACCCTCGCCTTCAAGAAGCAGGACAAGGCCGTCCGGCACCTCGCCCTGCCGACAGATCGTTTTGTCTTCTTTGGCGACATGCCAACTGGCGTGCCGCATGATCCGCCTGAACTGCCCTGGGTTGAGCGTCGGGAAATGCCGCAATAGCGCGCGCTGTTCCGCGCCCATCCACAAGGTCGAGCGATCCAGCAGGACAAAGCTCAGGGCGTAGACATTGGCAAGCGCAAGCAATGTGCTTGCAAATATCGCCTCCCATAGCGGGGCGGGACCGACCGTCATGTAGTAGGCGATGTAAAAAAAAGTCCCGAGTAACAAAAGAAACCGCAAACGGAGCTCGTTGCGCGTCATCAATCCCAGCAACTGGAACAGAACGGCGAGAACCGCGAACAGCTTGACAGAGGTAATAAACGGAAGTGTCAGGGTCATACCGAAAACCACTTACTGTCCCGCGCGCGTGAGTCAACCGACACATGTCCCGTCACGCTTTCGTGCCGCTCCAGGGTCTCGTTTATGCGGCCTGCCCCTCGAAGGCGAAGGGGCTTGTTCAACCCAGGGTGGAGTGCGTTCGACGCGGATCGTAGAAGCCATTGATGTACCCGAAGACAGCCACCCTGCGGGGCGCCGCGCGGCACTGCGCCACGATGCGCAACTTTCCGGCGGCCGTCCAACGACGCTGTCGCCCGGCATCTGTGACCGAAAGACCGTCAACGTGGGACATGGTGCCATGGTCGGCCATAAAATCAGGCTCTTGCACGCTGCCGGGCTCGTTCGTCAGACGGCCCTTGCCGGATGAATATTCGCATTCTTGCGCGCATGAAAAAACCGCGCCTCCGAAGAGGCGCGGGTCTCACTGTCCCGGTGAAGGGAAATACGGATCAGGCGTCTTCGTTCGCGCCGTCTTCCGACCCGGTCCCCACAGGCGACATGTCGTCGTCGTCGTCCGACGCGGCGGCACCGATGTCGTCGAACAGTTCCGCGATCTCGAAATCGGCGGCGGCCTCCTCTTCGGCGGCCAGTTCCCGGATCGACTTGCCGGACGCCTGAATCTCGGCCTCTTCGGGTGAGCGGGCGACGTTCAGCGTGATATTCACCTCGACTTCGGGGTGCAGGTGCACATGCACGGTGTGCAGGCCCAGTTCCTTGATCGGGCGCGACAGCGCAACCTGCTTGCGGTCGAGCGAGAAGCCCGCCTCGGTCGCGGCGTCGGCGGCGTCGCGGGTGCTGACGGAGCCGTAAAGCGCACCGGAATCCGATGCGGACCGGATGACGGTGAACTGCTGTCCGTCGAGGCGAGCGGAAAACACCTCGGCCTCTTTTTTCGATTCAAGGTTGCGCGCTTCAAGCTGCGCTTTCTCGACCTCGAAAGCGGCCACGTTCTGTTCGTTGGCGCGAAGCGCCTTTTTCTGCGGCAAGAGGTAGTTGCGCGCGTAGCCTGCCTTGACGGAGACCACGTCGCCCATCTGACCAAGCTTTGCCACGCGTTCCAGAAGGATAACGTCCATGGGTCAGACCTCGTTACTTGGTTGCGTAGGGCAGGAGGGCGAGGAACCGGGCGCGCTTGATGGCTTTCGCCAGTCTGCGCTGGTTCTTGGCACCCACGGCGGTGATGCGGGAGGGCACGATCTTGCCACGCTCGGAAATGTAGCGTTGCAGAAGGCGCGTGTCCTTGTAGTCGATCGTCGGCGCATTGTCGCCCGCGAACGGGTCGGTCTTGCGGCGGCGGAAAAACGGTTTTGCGGCCATTGTATCTGTCCTTCCCTATGGATTACCGGCGCTCGCGGCGGTCGCCGCGATCACCACGATCACCACGATCACGTTCGTCACGCTTCTGCATCTGGACCGAGGGGCCCTCGTCATGGGCATCGACCTTGATGGTCAACACGCGCATCACGTCGTCATGCAGGCGCATCAGGCGCTCCATCTCCTGCACGGCGGCAGAGGGCGCGTCGGTGCGCAGGTAGGCATAGTGGCCCTTGCGGTTCTTGTTGATCTTGTAGGCCATCGTCTTGACGCCCCAGTATTCGGACATCACGACGCTGCCGCCATTGTCCGACAGGACCGCGCCGAAATGCTCGACAAGACCTTCGGCTTGCGCGCTGGACAAATCCTGCCGCGCGATCATCACATGCTCGTAGAGAGGCATGTCATCTCCATTCCTGTTTCAAGGCGCGTTTCAAAGGCCGGGGCGTGATCCTCCGCCCCCCGGACCACGAGAGACCGCGCCGGTGCATATCGCAGCGGCGGAGGAAGCCTGCTTATAGACGCTTGCGGCAGGGGATCAAGGGGGAATTCCCCCCCGCAGGCGCCCCGCAGGCGCCTCGCAGCGGCGTTGCCAATCCGTCGCAATCACCTGCGAGACGGGATGACGCTGCAAGGGTGATTTGCGATTACCACCGCAAGAACAAGGCTGTGCCCGGTTCTTGTCATAATTTGTCTACACTTTGAACGTTCCGGGGGCGATCAAGGCGACGGGACGACAAACCATGTTCTGCGTGAAGGCATTGTGGAAAGACGAAAGCGGCGCGGTGACTGCGGATTCGGTGCCGCTCATCGCTGCAACGGTGACGCTTGGGCTTGCGGTCTCCGGTCAGATCATTTCGGGCGCCGCCGACATCACCCGTGACACGTCCGAGAGCATGAGCGGCGACTCCATCATCGTGGCATCCTTCGAGGGCCGGCCGGATGAGGATGCGGGTATTGGCGTCGAGGATGTCGTGGAGGCGTCCGATGAAGACGGTCAGGACGACGGACAGGACGATGGGCAGGACGACGGGAACGACGACGGGCAGGACGACGGGCAGGACGACGGGAACGACGACGGGAACGACGACGGGAACGACGACGGGCACGACGATGGGCAGGACGACGGGAACGACGACGGTCAGGACGACGGGCAGGACGACGGGCAGGACGACGGGCAGGACGACGGTCAGGACGATGGGCACGATGACGGGAACGACGACGGTCAGGACGACGGGCAGGACGATGGGCACGGCGCCGGCAATGGTCAGGGAAACAATGGCTCCGGCAACAGGGATCATGACGCGTCCGGCAACTCGGAGTACAACAACAATGCCGGGAACAATGCCGGTGGCAGCCTGACGATCACCTCCGGTCAGAACGGCGAGGACGACGATACCGGCGATGGCGTCTTTCTCACCATCGCCTCCGGCGAGGATGACGGCGACGGTGAGGATGCCGGGGGCATCGCCCTGATCGTCGGGTCAGGCGGCGGCACTGGCACACTCGTGATCACCGGGGGGGCCGGTAGCAACGGCAACAATGGCCATGGCAACGACGCCGACGGGTGCGACGCGTCCAATCCGGGCAACGCACCGCAATGCGCCGGCGACGATACCGATGACGACGGCACCCCGGGCAACGGGAACGGGAACGGGAACGGGCGCAATACCGGCAACGGTTGACGGGCCGGGCAGCGGCCGCCGGACGGTGGAATCTTCATGATGACTCGTCGCGTGACGTAAGGTAATTTCGATCAGTACAGTTTTACGTTTTGGTTACGTATCTTGGCGACATCGGATCCGGGGACCGGGGACATGACAGGTTCGCACGATCTGGACTGGGCGGAATTGCGCCGCCTTGGCCGCAGCCTGAATCTGCCCGCCGTGCAGGAAGGGCAACGCAGCGATGGCGCGCCCTGTCTGCGCGCTCATGGGCGAGTCTGGACATGGTGGGACAGGTGCGAAAACGCCCCCGGCTTTCGCCTTCCCGCCGACGAGCGGGCGTTCCTGATCGCCGCTGACCCGTTCACCTTTTACGTGCCTGCGGATGAAATCTTCTACAATAACGTTCTGGCGCGCCCCGATCGGGTCAGCAGGTGCTGGATCCTCGCCAATCTCAGCCTTGGCTGGCGCGCGCTGGCCCCGAGCGCTTTCGCCGCGCTGTTTGCCGGTGAAGGCCCGCCGGTGGCGCAATTGGCGGATGACCGGGCGCCGCGCCCGCGTGGATAGACAATTGCGCGCCGGGACGCCTTGCGGTAGCCCGTCATCAAAGCGACATGAAACTACGGGGCATGCATGACACGAGCTTTCCTGTTTCCGGGCCAGGGCGCCCAGACCATTGGCATGGGCAAGGCGCTGGCCGATGAATACCCCGCCGCGAAGGCGGTGTTCGACGCGGTGGATGATGCGCTGGGCGAAAAGCTCTCGACCCTGATATGGGAAGGCGCGCAGGATGACCTGACGCTGACCGAGAACGCGCAGCCGGCGCTGATGGCGACCTCGCTGGCGGCGATGGCGGCGCTTGAGACCGAGGGCGTGACGGTGGCGGCGGCGGCCTGTGTCGCGGGCCATTCGCTGGGCGAATACTCGGCACTCTGCGCTGCCGGGGCGCTGAGCCTCGAAGACACCGCGCGGCTCTTGCGGCTTCGCGGCAAGGCCATGCAAGAGGCCGTCACGGTGGGCGCGGGTGCGATGGCGGCGCTGTTGGGGCTCGACTTCGAGACTGCGACGCAGGTGGCCGAGGCCGCAGCGCAGGGGCAGGTCTGCCAGGCCGCGAATGACAATGACCCCGGACAGGTGGTGGTTTCGGGCCACCGGGATGCGGTCGAACGCGCGGTTGAACTTGCCAAGGCGCGCGGTGCCAGGCGGGCGCTGCTGTTGCCGGTCTCCGCCCCGTTCCATTGTGCCCTGATGCAGCCGGCCGCCGAGGTCATGGCCGAAGCGCTGAACGCGGTGACGTTTGCAGATCCGCGCGTGCCGGTGGTGGCGAACGTGGTGGCGGCGGCGGAACGCGCGGCCCCGGTGTTGCGCGATCATCTTGTCGCGCAGGTCACCGGGTCTGTCCGCTGGCGCGAAAGCGTGATCTGGATGGCCGCTCATGGCGTGACAGAGACTTGGGAAATCGGCGCCGGCAAGGCGCTGACCGGAATGGTTCGGCGCATCGACCGCTCGCTGGCGACGCGCGTGGTGGGCACCCCCGACGAGGTGCGCGCGGCGGCGGCGGTTGTCGCAGAGGGGTGAGCGGGGCGGCTTTTCGTGGAAAAGCCGGGCCAGGTTCCACGCAGAAAACCGGCGCCCGGTGGCGGGCGTCGCAACAGGAAGGGGAAGGACGGGACATGTTTGATCTGACAGGGAAAAATGCGCTTGTAACCGGCGCGTCGGGTGGCATCGGCGCAGAGATCGCGCGCGCCTTGCACGGCGCTGGGGCGGCTGTCGGGCTGTCGGGCACACGGGTGGAGCCACTTCAGGCGCTGACCGCCGAGCTTGGCGACCGCGCCCATGTGCTGCCCTGCAACCTGTCCGACGCGGAGGCTGTCGCGGCGCTGCCCAAGCAGGCCGCCGAGGCGATGGGATCGGTCGATATCCTCGTCAACAATGCCGGGATCACCCGCGACAACCTGTTCATGCGGATGTCGGATGCGGAATGGCAGTCGGTGCTCGACGTGAACCTGACCGCGACGATGAAGCTGTGCAAGGGCGTGCTGCGTGGCATGATGAAGGCGCGTTGGGGGCGGATCGTCAATATCTCCTCCGTGGTAGGCACCACCGGCAACCCCGGTCAGGCCAATTATGCCGCCTCCAAGGCGGCGATGGTCGGAATGTCCAAATCGCTGGCCAGCGAGGTCGCGTCGCGCGGAATCACCGTGAACGCGGTTGCGCCGGGCTTCATCGCCACGGCGATGACCGACAAGCTGAGCGATGAGCAGAAGGCCAGGATCAACGACCAGATCCCGGCCGGGCGCATGGGCCGGCCCGAAGAGATCGCGGCCGCCGTTCTGTTCCTCGCCACGCCCGAGGCTGGCTATGTCACCGGTGCCACGCTGCATGTCAACGGCGGCATGGCGATGATCTGACGCCCCGGTGACGGCACCAGCTATCGAAGGCGGGGCAGGCGGGCTGGTGGTCGGCGGTGCGCGCTTAGCCTGCGCCGGACCCGGCCCGCGACGATTCCGTTGATCAACGCGGCAAGCGCGACCACCGGGTAAACGAGTTCGGGCAGGTAGGGCAGGGCGCGCAGGAAAAGGGTGATGTGGTCGATCAGGTCTGACATGGCACCTCCTGCGTCTACGATGTCAGGGTGAACAGGGACTGAGGCTGGACAGCAGGGTAAGCGACACGGCCCTGACGGGTCGTTAACACGCGTGCGCAAGGCCCCGCTCACGTCCAGCTGAATCGAGTCAAATGCGATCAAACCCGTTGCCTTCCAACCGCGATGTGCTAAGAGCGGCGCAGTTTCTGCCGGTGGGCGCTTGCGTTCGACGGTACGGGGGCATTATGTCCCTTCAACCCGCCGGGACCGGCGCATGCAAGATCGGGGCCACAATCAAATGGCTTCGACAAAATTGAATGAGGATCGAAAAGATGAGCGACATCGCAGATCGCGTGAAGAAAATCGTTGTCGAGCACCTGAGCGTGGAAGAAGACAAGGTGACCGAGAACGCCTCCTTCATCGACGACCTGGGCGCCGACAGCCTGGACACCGTCGAACTGGTCATGGCCTTCGAGGAAGAATTCGGGATCGAAATCCCCGATGACGCCGCCGAGACGATCCAGACCTTCGGCGATGCGGTCAAGTTCATCACCGAAGCGTCGTAAGCACCCGCTTTCGATCAAGAGCTTGCCGGCGGCATCCCTCGGGGTGCCGTTTGGCGTTCTGGCCCCGCACCGCGCGCGGACGGTTCGGGCGAAACGCGCCGCCGGGGGATTGCCCAACAGGGCCGCTTGGCGCTATCACTCCGCGACAAGACTGAATGCGAAAGGGCAGGAACATGCGTCGAGTTGTTGTCACCGGGCTGGGGATGGTATCGCCCCTGGCCTGCGGGGTCGAAGCCACCTGGAGCCGGCTCCTGGCCGGGGAATCGGGGGCCGGGACGATCCAACGCTTCGACGCCTCGCACCTGATCACCAACTATGCCTGCGAAGTGCCGCTTGGCGACGGCAGCGACGGCAGTTTCAATCCGGATGACTGGATGGCGCCCAAGGACCGGCGCAAGGTCGATGATTTCATCCTGTTCGGCATGGCCGCCGCCGAGCAGGCGGTGCGAGACGCCGGCTGGACGCCCGAGGACGAAGCGGACCGGCTGCGCACCGGCGTCATGATCGGGTCGGGCATCGGCGGGCTCAGCTCGATTGCCGACACGGCTGTTACGCTGAAAGAGAAAGGCCCCCGGCGGGTGTCGCCGTTCTTCATTCCCGGCGCGCTGATCAACCTGATCTCGGGGCAGGTCAGCATTCGTTACGGTTTCAAGGGGCCGAACCACGCGGTGGTGACGGCCTGTTCGACCGGCGCCCATGCCATCGGTGACGCGGCGCGGCTGATCCAGTGGGGGGACGCCGACGTGATGGTCGCGGGCGGCGCCGAGGCGGCGATCTGCGAGATCGGGATTGCCGGCTTCAACGCCTGCAAGGCACTGTCCACCAAGCGCCGCGATGACCCGCAGGCCGCCAGTCGGCCCTACGACGCCGACCGCGACGGATTCGTGATGGGCGAGGGCGCCGGTATTGTGGTTCTGGAAGATTACGAACACGCGAAAGCCCGCGGCGCGAAGATCTACGCCGAGATCCTCGGCTATGGGCTGTCGGGCGACGCCTACCACATCACCGCCCCGTCGCAGGACGGCGATGGCGGCTACCGCGCCATGGAGGCGGCGCTGAAACGCGCGGGCCTGACGCCGGACGTGGTGGATTACATCAACGCGCACGGCACCTCGACCATGGCCGACACGATCGAGCTGGCGGCGGTGGAGCGGTTCCTGGGTGACAAGGCGGGCATGGCAACGATGTCCTCGACCAAGTCCTCGACCGGGCACCTTCTGGGGGCGGCGGGTGCGATCGAGGCGATCTTCTCGATCCTCGCCATCCGCGATCAGGTGGCGCCGCCGACGATCAACCTCGACAATCCGGCGGTGACGCCGAAGCTGAACCTCGCCGCCAATGCCAAGCATGAGCGCGAGATCAGCGTGGTGCTGTCCAACAGCTTCGGGTTTGGCGGCACCAACGCGAGCCTCGTCATGGGGAAGGTCACCGACTGATGTGGAAACATGTCGCCGCCAATGGAATAAGCCTGCTGATCGTGGCGTTCATCGCCTTCGCGGGACTTATCGCTTGGGCGCAGCGGCAGTATACCGAAGAGGGGCCGTTGGAAACGGCGACCTATTTCGAGGTGGCGCGCGGGGCGACGCTGGCAGCCGTTTCGGAAGATCTGGCCGATGCCGGAATCATCGACAGTGCCATGCTCTTCCGGCTTGGCGCGCGCTACACGGACCGGGCCGATGCCCTGCGTTTCGGCAATTACGAGATCCCGGCGGGCGTGTCGATGGACGCGGTCATGGACATCCTGACCACCGGCGCGGCCTCGACGTCGCGCTATGTGGCGACCTATGTCATCCGCGGAGGGGCCGGCGGCGGCGAGATGCGGCTGCGCGAACGGGTGCCAGGGACGGGCGAGATGCGCGACCTTGTCAGTTTCGACGCGGGCGCGGAGATCCCCGTCGCCTATGCGGCCCTGATCGAGGCGGAAACACCGATCGTCTTTCGCGTGGTCGTGCCCGAGGGGCTGACCGTCTGGCAGATCGTTGAGGGACTGCGCGGCGCGGATTTCCTGGTCGACGACGTGGAGGATCTGCCGGTGGAGGGCACGCTGGCGCCCGATACCTATGAGATGGCACGCGGCACCGCCCTTTCCGCGCTGCTGACCGAGATGGCCGATGCGCAGACCGGTATCCTGTTGGCCGCGTGGGCGGGCCGGGCCGCGGATCTTCCCTATGAAACCGTGGAAGAAGCGCTGATCATGGCCTCGCTGATCGAGAAGGAAACCGGCGTCGCCAGCGAGCGGGACGAGATCGCGGGGGTCTTCGTCAACCGGCTGGAGGCGGGGATGCGGTTGCAGACCGACCCGACGATCATCTACGGCGAGACCGAGGGGCGCGGGTTCCTTGGACGTGGCATCCGGCAGAGCGAGTTGGCAAACGCGGGCAACCCCTGGAACACCTACCAGATCGACGGGCTGCCGCCGACGCCGATCGCCAACCCCGGCCGCGACGCGATCGCGGCGGCGCTGAACCCGGCGCAGACAGACTACCTGTTCTTCGTGGCGGACGGCTCTGGTGGTCATGCCTTTGCCGAAACGCTGGACGAGCACAACCGTAACGTGGCCGCGTGGCGCGCCGTCGAGGCCGGGCGGGCGGCGCAGGAAAACTAGCGTTCGCCGTCGTCTGACAACAACCAGACCCGGCGACGGCCGGAAGCCCCTTGCAGGCCTTGGCGCAAGTCGTGCGACACCGGTTCCGTGTCACGCCGAGGCGAGGCAGGCCCGCCCTGTTACACGTTATTCAGAGGTCTCCGGTGACGGATCGCGCCCGACCCGACGCGCGGCATTTCTGGTCAGGCGTTCGACACCCGACCGTGTCGCGATCAGCCGGTGGGCACTTCCAGCGTCAAGGTGCGCCCCCGTTTGACATATTGCAGCGAGCTTTCGCCGATTGCCGCGACCTGTCCGCCGTCGAGCCGGTCGCCCACCTCCACCGTCACGAACCGTCCCGAGGGCAGGCGGACAAGCGCCCGGCGCTGCGATGAGGTGCCGCTGACGCCGATCAGATTCAGGGCGCGCAGGTTGATGGCGTTTTCCGCGGTCGCCGCGCGGGTGACGGAGGCGGAGCTTGGGATATCCGGCTCGATGGTGTCGGATCGGTTGGCCGCGACCGACGCGGTCGCAGCGTCACCGCTTGACGCGCGCGCCTCTTCGACCAGCGCTTCGATATTGCCGGGTCGGGGCGACGGCACGAAGGATGCGGCGACGGCCAACGCGCTGGCCCCGGTCACGTCACCGGTCTGGGCGCTCGCCTCGGCCTCGGCGGCGGCTTGTTCCTGCACGGATTGCGGGCGTGCCTCGGGTCGGATCGCGGCCAGTTCGCCATAGGTGATGCCGCCGAGAACGGCGCGTTCGCGCTGCTCCACCAGGTCGCCCGGCCGCGTCTCTGGGCGCACCGCCCGCAACAGCGCGGTATCGACGGCACCGGGGGCCACGCCACCGTTCGCGGAGGCGGCTGCCTCGGCCTCTGCGGCGGCGAGCGCGGCGGGGGCGTCGTCCGGGCGCGGCTGCGGCAGGACAGAGGGCGGCCCGGCATAAACAAGAATGCCGTCAGGGTTGAGCGTGCCCTCCTCGGATGGCTCCACGAGCCCATCGTCGCCAAGCGCGAGCGCGGTCTCGGGGGAAAGCGGGTTCGACTGCCGCCGGGGCAGGTCGGCCGCCGGGGTGAAGTCGGGTTCGGGCAGCGCATAGGCGTCAAAGCCGATCACGACAGGATCGAGACCGACGAAGATCACTTCTTCAAGGCGCGTGTCGGGGGCGGGCGGGGTGATCACAGGGGGCCGCTGCCAGATGCCGGTGCGGGCATAGAAATTGGCGTTTTCTTCGGGCGACGGCAGCACCGTTTCGGGGTCGATCACCGGCGAGGCGACCGGGGCCGGACCGAGGTCGAGCTCCTCGGCGTCGATATCGGGTAGAAGCTCCGGCGCTTGCGGGGGGGTGAGCGCGGCCTCGGGCGCGCCGTCTTCGGCGGGAAGCGCGGCAAGCCCCGGCGGGGCATCCGCGGTCAAAGGTGCGTCGCCGCCAAGACGCGGCGGGTCAAGTTGCGCCGGTTCGGTTTCGACGATGATGACGGGCGCATCGTCCCCCAGCCCCATCCAGCGGCCAAGCGCGGTTTGAGGCAGGTAAACGGCGGCCCATAGGCCCAGCAGCGCCAGCACCGCCAGCAGGATCAGCGTCAGGATCAGCCCACCGCGCAGCGACGGGCCGCGTTGCGTGAGGATGCTGTCACGGGCCAGCAATCCGCCCATGATCGGGGCATCGGCATCGGCAATCCTGGCACCCTGCGGATTGCGTCGTGGTGGCGTGAAGCGTTTGCGCGAGGTGTCCGCCGCCGGCGGCGCGATATCCGCGGTGGCCTCGACGCCCGCGCGGTCTGGCTTTGCCGCTGTTTTTGGCGCGTCATGATCGGTCGTCGGCGGTGTCGCGGATGCAAGCGATGCGCCGGCCCGGTTCTGCGGTGCCTTGTCCTCATTGCGCGCAAGTCCGCGCAGCTTGTCGCCAATGCCGGAGCCGCGCCGCGACGGGCTTGCGGCGCCCCCCTGTCCCTGCCGCCCGATCCCGGTCACGCGGTCGCGCAGCGAGGGTTTTCTGCCCGGTCCGGGCGGTGGACCGTCGAATGGGTTGGGCCCGAACTGACTGTTCGTCTTGCCCTCCTCGATCCGCGATTTCACCCGGGCGAGCGGCGGCAAGTCGGGCTGTGGCCCCGCCCCGGAGGGGCGTTCGGGCTTGCCGGTCGGCTTCGCCGCCTTGCCGCGCGGCGCGGGCTTGCCCTTTTTCGCAGATCTTTCGGCTTTCCCTTGGGCACTTGTGGTCTGCGGCGTCTTGGCCGTGTCGCGGGCGGTGCGGCCCAGAGCCGGGTCTGCGCTGTCGGCAGCGCCGGGTCCTTTCTTGCGCGGCAGGTCCGGATCCGCCGCCGCGGGTTCGTCCAGCACTCCCGGCCCAAAGCGGGACTTGCGGCCCAGCACCAGCGCGCCCGCAGAATCGGGGGCGGTGCGTTTGCGATGGGCGCCGAAGCCTGCTGGCAACCGGATCGGCGCCTCCGCTGCGTCCGGGGTATCCTCCTGCCCGGTTTGCAAATCGGTTTGCGGCTCGGGGCCAGTGTCCGGCGCCCCGGCCTCGTCTGTCCGGGGGGGGGCTGTCGCGTCCGCGGCGGCATCTGCGGCGGTCAGGGTCAGGCGTCGGGGCGGCGCGGCGGCGGTCTTCGGCGCTGGTGTCTCGTCGTCAGCCGGTTTTTCCTGCTCCTCCACTGGTGCGTCTTGAGGCACCGCTACCGACACGGGCACCGACACCGGCTCCGACACCGGCTCCGACACCGGCGCTGTCCCGTCAGCGGTGTTGTCGGACGCGTCCGGCGCTGTTGGGTCTGCTGAAAGGCCGTCGGCGGGGTCATCTCCGCCCGCCGCATCATCCGCCGCATCATCCGCTACGTCATCCGCTACGTCATCCGCTACGTCATCCACTGTGGCGACGCCGGGCGCGGGGGTGTCTTGCGCCACGGCTGTGGACCCAGCTGCCGATTGCGCCGTCGCCTGCTCGGTCTGCCAGGTGTCGCGCCCGAACTCGATGTCCGGGATGCTGGCGATCCAGTCGGGCGTGCGATCGAAATGCGCGATGCCGGCAAAGCGGTTGTCGAGCGGGCGCGCCCCGAATCCGGCGGGCACGAAGCCATGCTGCCTTGCGAACTCGCGTGCCTCGTCCAGCGTTTCCTGTGCGACGACGGCAAGCTTGACCCTGCCGTCTTCGATCTCGACCCAGTCGAAAACCAGATCCTCCACCGCGTAGGGCGTCAGCCCCTCCAGCCCGTCGCGGATCTGCCAAAGGCGGGTGTCCTCGTCGGGGCCGGGGGCGGTCAGCGAGGTATAGAGCACCTGGTCGTCGGGCAGGATGACCAGCGTCTCGAAGTCCTTGCCGACGCGCGCCTCGGCCAGTTTGCGCAACACGACAATCGCCGCGCCAAGGTCTGGTACGTCGAGCGGTGTATCGCCCAGCACGGCCCAGTGACCGCCGGTCTGGCGGTGCGCCAGGGCAATGCCCTCGGGCGACAGGAACAACGCGAAATTTGGTGCCATCAAGATCCTCTGCCGATCCGGGGCGTTCGATCCTCAGGGCCCCTGCCTGCGCCCTGCTGGATATAGCAGAAACCCGCCAACAAAAACCAGAACCCGACACCGCGCTCGCGGGTGGGCGGAAATCATCCTAAGCTGTTCACGCACAAGATCAAAGGAAAGTTGAGTCATGAAAAATATCCTTCTGGCGCTTGCGCTTCTTGTCGCCGGTCCGGCTTCGGCCGAAGATCCCGCGACGATGACCCTGACAGGCTTCGGCGAGGTCGCCGCGACACCCGACATGGCGATGCTGTCGCTCGGCGTAGTGACGCAGGGGCAGACGGCGGCCGGGGCGCTTGGTGAAAACTCTCGCCATCTCGCCCGCGTCTTCGACCGGCTGGAGGCCGAGGGGATCGCGGCCGAGGACATGCAGACGACGCGGTTCTCGATCGACCCGATCTGGTCACAGCGCGACCTTGACAGCCGCGAACCGCCGCGGATCGATGGCTACACCGTCACCAACAGCCTGAGCGTCACCCTGCGCGACCTTGGCCGCATTGGCACCGTGCTCGACACCGTGACGCAAGCCGGGGCCAACGATTTCGGGGGGCTGCAATTCGGGCTTCAGGACCCGGCCCTGTTGCAGGAGGCCGCGCGCCGTGCGGCGGTGGCCGACGCGCAGGCGCGCGCGGCACTCTATGCCGATGCGGCCGGGGTGGAGATTGCCGGGATTCTGTCCATCGCGGAAGGCGGGGGCGCTCAGCCTGCGATGCGATCGGAGATGATAGCGTTTTCGGCGATGCCGGTGCCAGTGCCGGTGGCGCAAGGGCAGGTGACGGTCAGCGCACATGTGACGATCACCTACGAAATCGGCCAGTAGCCGCTGCCTCTTCGCGTGCGCCTTTGGGCGCGCTCATCGGCCGATGAGCCGACGACAGGAGGGCGAAGAGGCGCCCGTTACAATCCACGCGCCTTGGCGTCGTTCCAGAGCGTGTGCATCTCGGCAAGATCGCTGTCACCGGGCGCCTTGCCTCGGCGGGCAAGGTCCGCCTCGATGTGGCGAAATCGGCGGGTGAATTTCGCGTTTGCCGCACGCAGGGCGGTTTCCGGGTCCACCTTCAGATGCCGCGCGAGGTTGGCCATCACGAACATGAGGTCGCCCATTTCCTCGGCGATCTTGTCGTGCGGCAGGCCGTCTCTCGCCTCGGCCAGTTCGCGGGCCTCCTCGGCGATCTTGTCCACCACCTGGCCGATCTCGGGCCAGTCGAAGCCGACCCGCGCGGCGCGCTTTTGCAGCTTGACCGCCCGCATCAGCGCCGGCAGCCCGAGCGCCACGTCGTCGAGCACCCCGCCGCGCGCCTTCGCCGCGCGTTCGGCGGCCTTGATCTCCTCCCAGTCCCGCGTCTGCTGCTCGGCGGATTTCTCGCGGCATTCATCACCGAAGACATGCGGATGGCGCGCCACCATCTTGTTCGACATCGTGTCGGCGACATCATCGAAGCCGAACAGCCCCTTCTCGGCGGCGATCTGGGCGTGAAAGACCGACTGGAACAGCAGGTCGCCAAGTTCCCCCTTCAACTCGTCCCACGCTTCGCGGTCGATCGCGTCGGCAACCTCGTAGGCCTCTTCGATCGTGTAGGGGGCAATGCTGGCGAAATCCTGCGCGATATCCCACGGGCAGCCGGTTTCGGGGTCGCGCAGGCGGCGCATGATTTCCAGAAGCCGGGGCATGCCGCCGTGCGGGTCGTGAATCAGATCGTCGGACATCGGGTCGCCTTCGTCTTGCAGGGCAGTGCAGGGCAGGGGCACACGCCGCCCCTCTTGGCGCGCATCAAGCAAAGACCGGGCGCGAAGTCCAGCCCGCGCGCTCAGGGCTTCTCGGCCCGCAGGTAGCTGCGCATCCCGTAAAGCAGCGGGGTGCCGTCAGACGCGACCTTCACCGCGCGCACCGCGCCGATGCAGATGTGATGGGTGCCGATCCGGTCGGCGGAAACGAGCGTGCAATCGAAGGCGACCAGCGCCTCTGCCATCATCGGCGCACCGGTCACGCCGGGGGAAAAGCGCGCCGCCGCGAACCGGCCCCGCTCTGGCGGCTCGACGCGGCCCGCGAAGACATCGGCAAGCTGTTGCTGGCCACTGCGCAGCACGTTGATGCAGAAACAGCCGTTGTCCAGAAGCGGCGGCAGCACCGAGGAGGCGGCGTTGAGGCAGACCAGCATCGTCGGCGCATCGCCATCGGCGGACACCGATGTCATGGCGCTGACCGTGATACCGTGCCGCCCTGCGGGGCCATCGGTCGTCACCACGCTGACCGAGGTGGCGGCGCGGCTCATGCCCTCGATGAAATTCTGTCGCAACTGGCTGTCGGGCATGGCGTGCCTCCTTTGGGCGGGTTTTCCCTTGATGTAGCGCACGCAGGCGTGATGCAAGTCGTGCTTGCCTTTTGCCGCGTGCGGGGCTTGCTTGGGGCAGGCGAATGACGTGACGAATGGCGTGGCGAATGGCGTGACGAAGACAGGAAAGGGCCGGGCATGGCGCTGGAAGACGCGAAACAGGATGTGGACGGGGCCTTCACACGGAAAGGGTTGAAGGGGCGCAGCGCCGAGAACACCTTTGGCGGTGTGACAAGCTTCCTCCGGCGGCGCTACACCAAGGATCTGACCGGCGTTGACGTTGCGGTGACCGGCATCCCCTTCGACCAGGCGGTGACGAATCGGCCGGGTGCCCGGCTTGGCCCGCGCGCGATTCGCGAGGCGAGCGCGCTTCAGGTCTATGATCCGCCCTATGGCTGGAGCGGCTATGACCCGCTGAATGCCCTGGCGATTGCCGATTACGGCGATCTGGCCTTCGATTACGCGCAGCCGGCGGCCTTTCCGAACCTGCTGGAGGCGCACGCGGACAGCATCCTTGATCAGGGCGCGGCGATGATTTCGCTTGGCGGCGACCATTCGATCACGCTGCCGCTGCTGCGCGCCCATGCCAAACGGCACGGGCCGCTGGCGCTGTTGCAGATCGACGCCCATACCGACACCTGGCCCGATGACGACCCGGCCCGTGTCGATCACGGCACCCTGACCTACAAGGCTGTCAAGGAAGGGCTGATCGACACCGGTGCGTCGGTGCATGTCGGGATCCGCACGGTGGTGGAGGATAACCTCGGCATAGAGGTCTTCGATGCCCGCGCCGTGCATGAACTGGGGGCGGCGGAAATCGCCAAGCGGGTGCAGGAAATCCTCGGCGACGTGCCGGTCTACCTGAGCTTCGACATCGACGCGCTCGACCCGGCCTTCGCGCCCGGCACCGGCACACCGGTCTGGGGCGGGTTGTCGAGCGCGCAGGCGGCGATCCTGCTGCGCGACATGGCCGGGATCAACCTTGTCGGGGGTGACGTGGTCGAGGTCTCGCCGCCCTTCGATCACGGCCAGATTACCGCCGTGGCGGGGGCGCATGTGGCGATGGAGCTTTTGTGCCTGTGGGGGTGGACGCGGCGGTGAGTGTCATCAAACTGTTACCTCATGACGCTGGCGGAAATCCCGCAAGGGGTGTATGCATCGCGCGCTCTTCCTGTTTCGTGACACCGCGATGATCGTCAGACGACACCCCAAGGCGAAAAGACAGATCGCGCGCGAAATCTCCTACGCGCATTCGGCGCAGTCGAAGACCGGTCGCGCGCTGATCCGGGTCATGGAAAACAGCACCGGGCGCATCCGCCTGATCCGCAAGGCCAAGGGCTACGAGGAAGACGTGCGCGCCGGGCGCGATTTCTGGCAGGTTCTGGTGGAACGCTACGGGCTGACGCTCGACGTGGCTGGGGGCAGCCTCGAAAACATTCCCGCCGAGGGGCCGGTGATCATCATCGCCAACCATCCCTACGGCATTCTCGATGGGCTGATGCTGGGCCACATCCTGTCGGTGGTGCGCGGCGATTTCCGCATTCTGGCACACAGGGTGTTTCGCAAGGCAGAGGACCTCGAAAGAGTGATCCTGCCGATCAGCTTCGACGAGACCCGCGAGGCGGTGCAGCAGAATATCGAGACCCGCAAGGCGGCTTTGCGCTATCTGTCGGAGGGTGGCGCCATCGGTATCTTTCCCGGCGGCACGGTGTCGACCGCGACAACCCCCATGGGCCGCGCGATGGACCCGTACTGGCGCGGATTCACCGCGCGCATGATCGCCAAGTCAGACGCCACGGTGGTGCCGATCTTCTTCGAAGGCTCGACCAGCCGCCTGTTCCAACTGGCCAGCCACTTGCACAGCACGCTGCGCATGGGGCTGATGATCAAGGAATTCCGCAAACGGGTGAACAAGCCCGTGCGGGTGGTGATCGGCGACCCGATCCCGCGCGCCCAGCTTGACCGTTTCGCCGGGGATGCGCGCGCAATGATGGACTTCCTCAGGCAATCGACTTACCAATTGTCGCCAACGCCCATTGACCCGTGCGAGATCGGGTTCGAGTTCGAGGAAAGACACAAACGACATGGCGGTCGGCATATTTGACAGTGGCCTCGGTGGCCTGACGGTTCTGGATGCAGTCAACAAACGGCTGCCGGAGGTGCCTTTCGTCTATTACGGCGACAACGCGCATGCGCCCTATGGGGTGCGCGACTCCGATGACATCTACGCGCTGACGACAGCGGGGGTGCAGCGCCTGTTCGACGCGGGTTGCGATCTGGTGATTCTCGCCTGCAACACAGCAAGCGCCGCCGCCTTGCGGCGGATGCAGGAATCCTGGGTGCCGAGGGACAAGCGTGTGCTGGGCGTCTTCGTGCCGCTCATAGAGGCACTGACCGAACGCCAGTGGGGCGATAACTCGCCACCGCGCGAGGTTGCCGTGAAGCACGTCGCGCTGTTCGCCACGCCGACAACCGTCAGCAGCCGCGCCTTTCAGCGCGAACTGGCGTTCCGTGCCATCGGGGTGGACGTGGAGGCGCAACCCTGCGGCGGGGTTGTCGATGCGATCGAACAGGGTGACATGATCCTTGCCGAGGCTTTGGTGCGATCCCACGTCGAGGCGCTGCAACGCCGGATGCCGTTGCCCGAGGCGGCGATCCTCGGCTGCACGCACTATCCGCTGATGGGCGATGTCTTTCAGGATGCGTTGGGTGCCGGGGTCTCGGTTTACAGCCAGGCCAACCTTGTGGCCGAAAGCCTTGCCGATTACCTGGCACGGCGCCCCGAAAAGGTCGGTCCGGGGACGGAACCGGGGTTCCTGACCACCGGCGATCCGGGCCGGGTGTCAAACAAGGCCACCCAGTTCCTGCGCCGCAAGATCACCTTCACCGCAGCCTGAGGCAACCTGTCCGTGTGCGACCTCTCGACAGGGCTGCCAAGACACCCCATCTTCTGCTATGCAAGGTCGGGATATTCCAAGGGGAGGCGCTGCCAATGCGCGGTTTGAAAAAGAAACGCCGGGTGCAGGTCATCCTTCTGGCCGGCGTTGCGTTGGCGGTCTCGGCCGGCCTGATCGGCTACGGGATGCGCGACGGCATCAATTTCTTCCGCACGCCCAGCGAGGTGGCCGAAACTCCGCCCCCGGCGGGCGAGGTCTTCCGCATCGGCGGGCTGGTGCTGGAGGGCACGCTGGTGTCCGACCAGGGCACCGACATCACCTTTACCGTGACCGATGGTGGCGCCGAGATTCCAGTGCGCTACATCGGCTCCACCGCGCCGCCGGACCTCTTTGGCGAGGGGCAGGGGACGGTTGCGACCGGCACCTTCGAGGACGGTACTTTTCTGGCGACGGAGCTTTTGGCGCGCCACGATGAAACCTACATGCCCGCCGAGGTGATCGACGCGCTGGAACAGCAGGGCGTCTACCGCCAGCCCGCGGACGAGGGCGCCTGACGCCAGCCCTTACCCAGGCTGACGGGCGACGCGCCGGACCAGGGGCTTGCCTTTGGCGGCAAGCGACCCACATTTCCTTCATGCGTATTGTGGTCCTCATCGTTGTCGTCTTTGTCGCCGTTGTCGTCATGGCGCTGCTCTATATCCGCCTCGCCCCGATGGACGCGGAAAGCTGGCATGTCGACCCGGCCACAGCGCCGCGTCCGTCCAGTCCCAACGCGTATATCCTGCGCGATGCGGAGCGCGCCGACGCCCCGGCGCCGGTGTTTCCGGCGTCCCTTGCCGAAACCGCCCGCGCGCTTCAGGCCGTGGTGGCGGGCGAACCGCGCGTGACGCGGCTTGTCGGCGACCCGAACGAGGGCCACGTCACCTACGTTCAGCGGTCCCGCCTGATGGGCTTTCCCGACGCGGTGTCGATCCGGCTGGAGGCCGCGGACGAGGGTGGCACACGGGTCTCCGTCTTTTCGCGCTCGCGCTTCGGATATGGCGATGGCGGCGTCAACGCGGCCCGCGTAAACCGCTGGATGGCGGCACTGTCGGAGGCGCTTGGCCCTTGACGCCTGCGCTCCCGCGCGCCACACCGCCCGCCATGCTGCCCCAGGATCGCCTTGCCCAGATTACCGACCGGTTCGAGTTTCTCGAAGCCCGCCTCAATGGCGCGCCCCCGGCCGATGAGATCGCGGCGATCTCCCGCGAATATGCAGAACTGAAGCCGGTCGTGGAGCAGATCCGCGCCAGGCATGCGCTGCGGGTCGAGATCGAAGAGGCCGAGGCCCTGCTGGACGACCCTGACATGGGCGCGCTGGCAGAGGAAGAACTGCCGCGCCTGCGCGCCGCCCTGCCGGAGGTCGAGCATGCCCTGCACCTCGCGCTCTTGCCCAAGGACGCCGCCGATGCGCGCGCCGCGATCCTCGAAATTCGGCCCGGCACCGGCGGCGACGAGGCTGCGCTCTTCGCCGGCGATCTCCTGCGCATGTATCAACGCTACGCCGAGGCGCGGGGATGGACGCTCGACATCATCGAGGACCAATGGACGGAATTGGGCGGCCTGAAGGAACTGGTCGCCAACATCTCGGGCACCGGCGTCTTCGCGCGGCTGAAATTCGAATCCGGTGTGCATCGGGTGCAACGGGTGCCGAGCACCGAATCCGGTGGCCGCATTCACACCTCGGCCGCTACCGTTGCCGTCCTGCCAGAGGCCGAGGAGGTCGATGTCTCGATCCCCGCCGACGATCTGCGCATCGACACGATGCGCGCCAGCGGGGCAGGCGGGCAGCACGTCAACACCACCGATTCCGCGGTGCGCATCACCCACCTGCCGACCGGAATCGTGGTCACAAGCTCGCAGAAATCGCAGCATCGCAACCGCGAGATCGCGCTCGACGTGCTGCGCGCGCGGCTCTTCGATCTCAAACGGCAGCGCGCCGCCGATGACCGTGCCGCCGATCGCAAGGCGCAGGTGGGCAGTGGCGACCGGTCGGAACGCATACGCACCTATAATTTCCCACAGGGCCGCGTCACCGATCACCGGATCAACCTCACGCTCTACAAGCTCGACCAGGTGATGCAGGGCGATCTGGATGACCTGATCGACGCGCTGATTTCCGACGATCGGGCGCGCATGCTGGCGGAGATGACCGGGTGACCGGCGCCGAGGCGCTTCGGCAGGCGATATCCACCCTGCGCGCCGCCGGGGTGGAGACTCCGCAACTCGACGCGCGGCTGCTTCTGGCGCACGCAATCGGTGTGGACCGGGGACGGTTGGCGTTGATCCTGCCCGATCCGTTGCCGGATGACGCGGTTGCCGCCTTCACCGCCGTCATCGCGCGGCGCGCCCGGCGCGAACCGGTGTCGCATATCCTCGGCGGGCGGGATTTCTTCGATCGCTGGTTCGCGGTGACGTCGGATGTGCTCGATCCCCGGCCGGAAACCGAAACCCTTGTCGCTGCCGCGCTGACGCGGCCCTTCGCCACGTTGCTGGACCTCGGCACAGGCTCGGGCGCGATCGGTCTGACGCTGCTGGCGGAACGCGCCGGGGCGACCGGCGTCGGCACGGACCTTTCAGCCGCCGCGCTCGACGTGGCCGCGCGGAATGCCGTTGCCCTCGGGCTGGTGGACCGGCTGCGGCTGATCCGGTCGGACTGGTATGAGGGGGTGACCGGTCGCTTTGACCTGATCGTGAGCAATCCGCCCTACATCGCCGCGTCGGAGATGGCCGGCCTCGCGCGCGAACTGCGCTGCCATGAACCGCGCATGGCCCTGACCGACGAGGCCGATGGCCTGACCGCCTACCGTGTCCTTGCCGCCGGGGCGCTGGATCACTTGACACCGGGCGGCTGGCTGATGGTGGAAACCGGCCCGACGCAGGGCGCTGCGGTGGCGGGGCTTTTCGCCGCTGCCGGGCTGGAGGCGGTGTCGATCCTGCCTGACCTCGACGGACGTGACAGGGTGGTGGAGGCGCGCGCGCCTCGGAAAATCCCCGCGCCTACCCCACCGGACTGAGGCCGAATAACGCCAATCCGAGGAAAAATTCATCGTTTAGGGGCAATTTGCGCTTGTTTTGCCCCTGTCCCCGAGTTTACACAGGTGTTAGCGGATGCGGGTGGCCGTTCTGGCCATGCCCTCGCGATCACCCCGATAGCTCGACCACTTCTTTGCTGGGTCAACCGCAAACCGAAGGGAACGACCCGGACAGAGCGCGACAGGCCGAAGGCACATGCTACGGTCCAGCAGTCCCGATAATCACGTCCCGGTGACCCGGGACAACCGGAACAGATAAAGACACATGAGATCATCAAAAAACCGCTCGCGGCCGAAGGGAAACCGTAACCGCTCGATGGGCAATATCGTCAACCGCGTGTTCGACAGCTCTGGCCCTGAAGGCAAGGTGCGCGGTACGCCGCAGCAGGTCATCGACAAGTACAACCAGCTGACCCGCGACGCCCAACTGTCCAATGATCGCGTGGCCGCCGAGAACTTTCAGCAGCACGCCGAGCATTATACCCGCATGCTGGGCGAGGCGCTGCGTGAACAGGAGGCCCGCCGCGTCGAACAAGAGGCGCAGCAACAGCAAAGTCGCGGCCCGCGCGAGTCCCGTCAGCCCGATCAGACAGACAGGGGCGCCAATGCCGACAGGGGCGCCAATGCCGACAGGGGGGCCCATGCCGACAGGTCCGAAAGGGTCGAGAGGACTGATACCCGCGACAGCGGCAAGGAGCAGAAAAGCTTTGGCGACGTGATAGATGCGTCCGGCAAGACCGAAAGCGGCCTGGTCGAAACGCCCGAAAGTGCCCCCAAACCCAAGCGCAGCCGCAGCCGCCGCGCGCCCCGCAAGACCGACGAGTCGCAGTCCAACCAATCAGATGACGGCGGCCAGAACGCCACGGGCTCGGATGGCGCAGCCGGCAACAGCGGCCCACAGGCGGCGGAATAACCTGCCTCAGCCCGCCGCGACCTGCCGGGCGAGGGCGCAAAACCCCTCGACAGACACTTGTTCGGCGCGGTCCGTGGGCGTCAGTCCGGCCGCGACGATCCGCTCCTCCATATCCGGCGCAAGCCCCTTCAGCGCCGCGCGCAGCATCTTGCGCCGCTGGTTGAACCCGGCGGCGACAATCCGTTGCAGCACGGTTGGATCGGCTTCGAAGCGCGGCGCAGGCAGAGCGACCAGGTGCACCACGGCAGAGCGCACCTTGGGCGCCGGGGTGAACGCTTCGGGCGGCAGGCTCATCACGATCCGCGCGCTACAGCGCCATTGCGCCAGCACCGCAAGCCGCCCGTAAGCCTTGCCGCCGGGTTGTGCCACGATCCGCTCGGCCACCTCGCGCTGGAACATCAGCGTCAGGCTCGACCAGACCGGCGGCCACGTCTTTGGCGTCAGCCAGCGGACCAGCAATTCTGTGCCCACGTTATAGGGCAGGTTCGCCACCACCTTGATCGGCGGGGTCAGATACGCCGCCCAGTCAAGCTCCAGCGCGTCGGCGTTCACAACCTCCAGCCGCCCCGGATACGCCTGCGCCACCTCGGCGAGCGCAGGCAGGCAGCGCGCATCCTTCTCCACTGCCACGACCCGCCGCGCGCCTTCGGCCAGCAGCCCGCGCGTCAAGCCGCCGGGGCCGGGCCCGACCTCCAGCACGTCGGCACCGGTCAGATCGCCCGCCGCCCGCGCGATCTTTGCGGTCAGGTTCAGATCCAGCAGAAAGTTCTGACCAAGCGCCCTGCGCGCGCTCAAGCCGTGCGCCGCGATCACCGCGCGCAGCGGCGGCAAACCGTCAATCGTGGCCATCTGACCCCCCCGTTAAGGTTAACGCGCGCCCCCCCTCCTTCTTCTTGGTCCAAATACTCCGGGGGAATCGCCGCAAGGCGATGGGGGCAGCGCCCCCGGACCCGCTAACCATCCTGCACCCGCGAACGGGCCATGTTCCAGGCCATGCGCAGCGCCGCGATCATGCTGGTGGCGTCGGCCACGCCTTGCCCCGCGATGTCGAAGGCGGTGCCGTGATCGGGCGAGGTGCGGATGAAGGGCAACCCGAGCGTCAGGTTGACGCCACCGGAAAAGTCCAGCGTCTTGATCGGGATCAGTGCCTGGTCGTGATACATCGCCAGAGCCGCGTCGTAGCGGGCCCGCGCGGCGGCATGGAACATGGTGTCGGCCGATAGCGGCCCGGCGATGTCCATGCCCTCGCCGCGCAACCGGTCGAGAACCGGTGCGATGCGGGTGATTTCCTCGCGTCCCATGGCGCCGCCTTCGCCCGCATGCGGGTTCAGCCCGGCAATGGCGAGCCGTGGCGCGGGCAGGCCGAAATCGCGGATCAGCGCCGCGCGGGTGATGCGGATCGTGTCTTCCAGAAGCGCCTCGCTCAGCGCGCCGGGCACTTCGGCCAGCGGAATGTGGATTGTCACCGGCACCACGCGCAGCGTCTCGCAGGCCAGCATCATCACCACCCGGTCTACCCCGGCCAGATGCGCAAGGTATTCGGTGTGACCGGGAAAGGCGAAGCCGGCGCCGTCCTTCAACGCCTTCTTGTGGATCGGCGCGGTGCAAAGCGCCGAGGCGGCCCCGTCCTGCACAAGCGCCACCCCGCGCGCGATTGCCGCGATCACCCCCGCAGCGCTTTGTGGGTCGGGCTTGCCCGGAGGGGCGTCGCCGGCGATGTCCTGCGCCAACAGCGGCAGGATGTCGCCGGGCACCGCGCGCGCCTCATCCGGCGAGGCGATTTCAGAAATCGCCCCGTGGTCTGCAAAATGTCGCGCCGCGCCGATTGCGAAGAACGGCAGCGATGCGCCAAGCGCGCGGCGCGCCTTGACGATGATTTCGGGGCCGATGCCCGCGGGCTCTCCGCAACTGACCGCGACGGGCGGCAGGTCGGGGCCGGTCATGGGGCTTCGTCGATGATCGCGTCGGCGCGCAGTTCGGCAAGGTAGCCGTCTGCGTAGCTTTCCATGCGCTGCTGGAACAGCGCCGCACGCACTTCTTCGCGTCCGCCCTCGGGCAATTCCGTTGAGCGCCCGCAGAGCATCACGAACAGCAGGGTTTCCCCATTCGCGCGCGTCAGGTTGGTCGAGACCTCGCCCGCATCGAGCCGCATCAGTTCGACCGAGATATCGCCCGGCACATCCTCGATCGGCAAGGTGACGATCTCGAACCCACCGGGACGCACGCCGTAAAGGTCATCGCATCTGTCGATGCTGGCGCGCAGCGTGGTTGCCTCGGCAAGGGCGGCCTCGCTGCGACCGCCGGGGATTGGCACTTGCGCGTATTCCACCGCCGTCACCTCGGGGGTGACGAAGCCGGTTTCCTGCAAGCCGCGCATCTGGAAGATGCCGATCGCCTGACCAAGCGGCACCGGGTCGGTCACCTCGCCCACCGTCATCGGCAACAGCATCGCGCGCATCTGCGGCGGGATACTCGACAGCGGCCGCCAGCCGACGCTGCCCCCCTGCTGCGAAGAGGGCGCGGCGGAATAGGCCCGCGCCGCCTCGGCAAAGGCCCCGATGGAGCCGTTGACCTCCTCAACCAGCGCTGCAAGATCGGTGCGCAACGTCGCCTGGTTCTGCGGCGTCAGCGGAATCACGATCTCGGCAAGGTTGATCTGCGCCCCCGACTCGCTGCCCGACAGGGTCAGCGCCCGGTCTATTTCCTCTTCCGTCACCTGTGAGCGCGGGCCGAAACGGGCGCGCACGACATTGCGCCAGGTGATGCCGTTGGCCACGAAATCGCGGAAGGTTTCGGGCGCGACGCCCTCCTCGCCGATCGCCGCGATGAACGCTTGCGTGTCCATATTGGCGCGCCCGGCAAATTCGGCCATTCCGGTCTCGATCTCGTCGGGCGTTGCAGAAAGACCGGCCCGCGCCCCGGCGATTTGCTGAAGCCGTTCGTCGATCAGGGTTTCGCGGGCCCGCTGTTGCAGGTCGCCGGGGGCGTTCAGGACGTCGAGCAGGCGTGCGCGCTGCGCAATCTCGTAATGGGTGACGACGTGGTCATTGACCGTCACCGCCGGTGAAAACGGGCTTTGCGCAAGGCCCGGTGCGGCGGCGAGGCACAGGGCCACGACGCCGGCCACGGCGGCAAGGAAAGGTCTGGATCTGGGCGTGCGGGTTGTCATGGTCATTTCCGTCATTCTGCCGTCGGGCACGGGGGGGGGGTGTCACATCTGGCAGCTTCGGTCGTAGCTGCGCCCATCGCGCGAGGCGCCAAAGCCGTTCAGCGCCACCGTGAACCCGACGCTCGTGGCTGTGGGCAACGTAGCCGAGGACGTGAAGCGACGCGAGAGGGAAAACTGCACATCCACGCACTCGGTCGCGTAGATCAGGCTCAACCCGGCGCGAGTTGCCTCATTCGCCTCGAAATCATAGCGCCAGTCGACCTCCGTGCCCCACGCGTTGTCAAAGTCATAGCGCGCGTCGAAGGCCCATTCGGCCATGTCCTGCGGGCGCCCCTCCGCCGGGTCGGCCTCCAGCCATGTGACCGAAGAGCCGATGTCGAAGCGGTCTTCGTGCAATGCCAGCGACAACTCGTTCGAGCTGAAATTGAAGGCATTGCTGAACAGGGCGCGGTTCATCAGCGTCAGGCCGGACCCTATACCGAGACTGGTCGACACGAGGTAATCCGAGTTTTGTCCGTCAAGGCCGGAGCCTTGGGTGAATTGGCCGTGGTCGCGCTCTCGCAAGACCTGCCCGACCGTCAGGCCAAGCGACCAGCCGTCCGGATCCTGCCTCGTATAGCTGAGTCCATAGGCCAGCCGCGGGCCAAGCTCGCGCCCGTCGGCGCCGGGAAACCGATTGAGCGAAAAGAGGTTGCCCTCGTCGAATTCGACCACCGCGCCGTCGTCATTGGGCAGGGCCGGCTGGCTGTCGAGGGCCCAGACATATTGCAGCACGGGCTCGATCAGGTGGGTCACGCCGTTGTGCCCGCCGCGCGCCAGCGGCCAGCGCAGTTCCGCTGCAATCGCGGGGGTGACACGGGGTGTGACGTCATCGAAGGTGCTGTCCTGGTTGATGTTGTAGAGATCGCCCTGCCAATCGGCCTCGATCGCGGCCAGCACCCCGGCCGGCAGCACCCAGTCGCGCCGCCAGTTCGCGTTGAGGCTGAGCCGCGCCAGATCGCGCCCGACGATGTCGGCATCGGACCGGCGGTGATGCCCGTGCGAGGTCAGGCCGAGCGTCGCAATGCCGCCGATCCCGCCGGGGGTGAAGCGCCGGGTGATCCCGGCATCGTAAGAGGTTGTCGGCAGGGTGAAGTTGTTGTCCGTCGTGCGCAGCGACCGGTAACGGTCAAGCGACAGTTCGATATACGCGTCGCGCCGGCTCCGGCTGACGCTGAGGCCGGTTTCAAGACTGTCCTCATCCGAAATTCCATAGGTCAGCAGGTAGTCGGGGTCGGACACGGTTTCATAGCTGAAATCGAGAACGAAATCGCGCGGCAGATCGAATTGCCCCGCGGCGAACAGGTAGGACCGGGTCGCATCCGGTGTCAGGTCATCGCGGCTGATCGCGCCGTTGAGTTCGATGAACCCGTTGCGCAACGCGCGCCGAAAACGCGCCTCGAGCGTCTGGCCCTCTCCGGTCGTCAGGTACGGGGTCAGGGTCAGGTCGGCATGCGGGCCGATTTCAATGAAATAGGGCATCCGGATGCCGGTGCCGAGATGGTCGTTCGCCACGATCTGCGGCGCAAGCAAGCCGGTCGAACGCTCTTGCGACGAATCGGGCAGCCGCAGGCGCGGGAAATACGCGATCGGAATGCCCAATGCGCGGAACTGGGCATCCTCGAAGTAAAGCTGCTGGTCCTCCTGATCGTGCACGATGCGCCGCGCCCGGATCTGCCATAACGGCACCGGGTTCTCGGCGCAGACCTCGCACGAGGACGCGACCGTCTGGTACATCTGCGTGTAACGCCCGCCCTCGCGGTTGATCTGGGTCGCTGCGATCTGCAACTGACGGCCAAGAACCAGCCGCGCGGATTGCAGCACGCCCTCTTGCAGATCCGCCGAAAGCGACGCGAATTCGGCGAAGATGATACTGCGCCCACTGTCTTCGGTCAGGGTGATCGGCCCGTCCACGACCACCCGGTCGAGGCTGCCGTCATAGCGCACGCGCGCGGCGCGCAACCGCGTCCCCTCATAGAAGATCTCGACGTTGCCATTGGCGGTGACGGTGGTCGTCGCCCGCGAGAAGCGGATATCGTCGGCGATCAGGGTCGCGGGCATCGCATCCGCCTGCGCAGCCGTCTGCGCGACAACCGGCGTGGCCAGCATCACCAAGAGCGCCGACAGAAGCGCCGCGATACGCATCAGCCATCCTCCGTGTGCAGCAGGAAGCCGAGCGACAGAAGGATCGCGGCAAGCGGCGGCGCCCACGCGGCAACGGCGACCGGCAACTGGCCGGCCTCGCCCAGAACCTGCGCAAAGTTGCGCAGGAAGAACAGCCCGAAGCCCAACAGCAGTGCAAACAACACCATAATCCCCGTTTTCCCGAATCTGGTATGCCGCATCGTGAAGCTTGCGCCAATCAGAACCATTGCCGCAAGCAGCGCCGGGCTGGCCAGTTCGCTCATGAACCAGGCCCGGTGTTGCAACGCGGCAAAGCCCGCCGCGCGAAGCTGCGCGATGAAGGCGGGCAGTTCGTAGATCGGAATCGTCGAGGGCCGCCCGAAACTGTCGCGGATCTGGTTGCGCGTCAGGGTGGAGGGCAGGGTGAACGCGTCGTGGGTGGTGGCCGCCGCCTCGGGGTTGGCCTGCCCGAGCGGCCATCGCTTCACATCGGTCAACTGCCATGCGCCTTCGGTCAGCAGCGCCGCCTCGGCGTCGATCCGGCTTTGCGCGCTGCCGTCGGGATCGAAGACAAAGAAGCTGGTATCGAACAACGCGGTGCCATCGCCGTTCGATCGCGCGGCGTGGATCACCGTCTGCCCGAAGGCGCTGCCCTGCCGCAGCCAGAGGCCTTCCTCAGAGACCGACAGCGTGCGGTTCTCGCCGGTCTGGTAGCGGGTGATCGTCTGGTCGTATTGCCTTTCGGTTGCCGCGACCAGCGGATTGATCACGCCAAGGCCCAGAAGGCCGATACCAAGCGACACCGCAACCGGCGAGATCGTCGATTTCAGGGCAGAGCGCCCCGAGGCCCGGATCACCACCAGTTCCGAGGTGCGCGCCAGCCCGAGAAACAGCACAAGCGTCGCCAATATGATGAACAGCGGCAGCATCCGGTAGAGCGCGCCGGGCAGGTTCAACATCGCAAGCCGCGCTGCCGCCGCGAGCCCGGCATCGGGCTGGTCGATGATCCGCAATTGCTCGGCCAGGTTTATCGGCAGCAGAATCGCCACGAACACCGCCAGCACCATCACAAAGGCCCGCAGGAACCGGCGCGCGATATAGAGATGCAGGATCATGCCGGTGCAGCCTTCGCGGCGCGCGGCCGTCGATGCCCGCGCATCGCAAGCGTGGTCATCACGGCGGCTGTCAACAGGGCCATCGCCGGCTGCACCCAGGCCAGCCATGCCATGCCGGCCTGCCGCGCGCCGATGCTTTCGGCGGCGTTCCACGACATTTCAAGCGGGATCATCAGCATGATCGCCAGCAGGATCTGCGGCCAGATGCCGAAGCGCGAAAACGCCCCCAGCATCAAGGTCGCCGCGGCGATGACGGGCACGAAAAGCGCGTAGACCGGTTTGGCGAGCCGGTCGTGTCCGGCAAAGCGGAAGGCGCCAAGGCTGGAGCCCTGCGCCTCGGCGTAGCTCGCCGGCGCGAAAAGCAGCACCGAAGTCTGCAATTCGCGGATATGCAGCAACCGCCCGTTCGGCGCCTCTATCAGCCCGGCGATATCATAGGTGAAATCGCGGAATTCGACGATCGACAGTCGCTCGCCCTCGATTTGCAAGGTCTGGGCAACGCCATCGAACATGACAAGCCTCGGCCCGGCCTCGGACGACACCAGAAGCGCGCGCTGCGCGGTGTAGGTGGTCTCGGCACCCGGCTGCGAGCGGTCTTGCAGGAACACGTCGCGAAACTCACCCAGATCCGTGATCTCGCGGATATAGACGGTGACGCCGTTGGCGGGATGGATGAACGCCCCTTCGCGCAACAGACGGCCGGTCAGGTCCGCCGAAACCTCGACCGATCGGTCCATCAACTCGCCGCGCGCCGCAGGGACGAGGACGTTCGCCAGAACCGCGACCAGAAAGCCGATGATCAGGCCGAACACGACGACCGGGCGCAACAGACGCAGCGCCGAACAGCCGGCGGTCTGCATGACCACCAGTTCGCTTTCCGAAATCATCCGGTTGGTCACGTAGATTGCGGCGACGAACCCCGCCACCGGAATCACCAGCAAGACGATCTGCGGCAGCGACAGGGCGGAAAATTCGAGGAAAATGCGCAGCGACTGGCCATTGCCGATCAGCCGGTCGAACAGGCCTACGGCGCTGTTGACCCAGTAGACCGAGACGAGCACGAGGCTGAAAAAGCTGAACAGGATCAGCAGCTGTGACAGGATATACCGGTCATAGCGCCCCATGCGCACATCCCCCGCGAAACACGTCTCTTACCCCAGTGCTTCCGTCATAAGTCAATCAAGGTCACAAGGACAGGCCTATCTGGTCAAGCCGGACCACGAGTCCTAGTGTTACCCCGATGTCACTTTCCAGAAAGGCTCCCCATGACCACGCCAATCGCCATTTCCTTCGTTGAAACCGATCTCGACGCGCTCGCGGCCGCAACCGGCAAGCTGGCTCTGATCGTCACGCCCGACGGCAAGCTCGACCCGGCGGCGCGGCGGGTCAACCGGCTGGCCAAGGGGGCCGTGGCGCGGCTGATCGAGTCGGATCGCTGGGGCAAGGCGGAAGCCGGCGACTGCGTGACGCTGGCCTTTCCCGCCGGTCTTGCCGCAGAGGCGCTGATCGTGGTCAAGCTGGCCCGCCGCCCTGAGCCCGCAACCGCCCGCAAGGCGGGCGGGGCGCTTGCCAAGGCAAAGGGCGAGGCGGAGCTGACGCTGACCGCCGGGGCGCTGACCCGCACCGCCGATCTGGCGCTCGGGCTGGCGCTGCGCGGTTACGACTTCAGTGACCACAAGACCGACGAGGACAAGCCGCTTGGCGACGCCGTCATCATGGCCAGCAAACCCGATGAGGTCGCCGCCGCCGCCGCGCCGCTTCTGGCGGCGGCCGAGGGCGTTTTCCTGACCCGCACTCTCGTGAACGAACCCTCCAACATCCTCACCACCGAGGAATTCGCCGCGCGCCTTGCCGCGATGCGCGATCTGGGGCTGGAGGTCGAGGTGCTCGACGAGGCGGAGCTGGAGGCGCTCGGCATGCGGGCGCTGCTTGCTGTCGGGCAGGGCTCGGACAGCCCGACCAAGGTCGCGGTTGTGCAATGGAATGGCGGCGGCGACGAGGCGCCGCTGGCACTTGTCGGCAAGGGCGTGGTGTTCGACACCGGCGGGATCAGCCTCAAGCCCGCCTCAGGCATGGAAGAGATGACCATGGACATGGGTGGCGCCGGCGTTGTCGCGGGCGTGATGCACACCCTCGCACGGCGCGGCGCCAAGGCCAATGTCGTGGGGCTGATCGGGCTGGTCGAAAACATGCCGGACGGGCGCGCGCAGCGCCCCGGCGACGTGGTGCGCACGATGAAGGGCGACACGGTCGAGGTGATCAACACCGATGCGGAGGGGCGCCTTCTGCTGTGCGATGTGATGTGGTACGCGCAGGAGCGGTTCAAGCCTGCCGGGATGGTCGATCTGGCGACGCTGACCGGGGCGATCATCGTCGGGCTGGGCCATGAAAAGGCGGGCGTCTTTTCCAACGACGACGGCTTCGCGGGCGGATTCCTGAAAGCCGCCGAGGCGGAAGGCGAGGGGGCGTGGCGCATGCCATTGGCGCCGGCCTATGACAAGCTGCTGAAATCCACCGTGGCCGACATGAAGAACGTGGGTGGGCGCCCCGCCGGGTCGATCACCGCGGCGCAGTTCCTGCAACGCTTCGTCAAGGAAGATTGCCCGTGGATTCACCTCGATATCGCTGGCGTCGCGCGGGTATCCGAGGAGACGGATCTCGCGCCCAAGGGCGCGACCGGCTGGGGGGTGCGGGCGCTCGACCGGTTCATCCGCGATGCGTATGAGGCGCAGTGATCGCCATGGGGGCAGCCTATTTCTACCACCTGACGCGGTCCTCGGCGGAGGCGACGCTGCGCAGCCTTCTGGGCAAGTCGCGTCAGGCCGGGTGGCGGGTGGTGGTGCGCGGCCGCTCCGAGGGCATGCTCGACCGGCTCGACGAGGGGCTGTGGCTGCGCCCCGAGGACGGCTTCCTGCCGCATGGCCGGGCTGGTGGGCCGCATGATGCCGATCAGCCGGTGTTGCTGACGGTCGGGGCGGGCGTGCCCAACGGCGCGACCTGCCTGATGAGCGTCGAGGGCGCCGAGGTGTCGCCCGACGAGGTGACGGCGATGGACCGGGTCTGCATCCTGTTCGACGGGGCGGACGAGGTGGCGCTGGTCCATGCGCGCGGCCAGTGGAAGGCGCTGACCGGCGCCGGTTGCGCCGCGCAATACTGGTCGGAAGCGGGCGGAACGTGGGAAAAGAAGGCCGAAAGCGGCGGTTGAGTCGCCTGCGCATCGGCCCGTCGCAACGAAAAAACGCGCGCCCCGGCCGGGGCGCGCGTCGGTTTTCAAGCCTGGCCGAAGGTCAGCGCGGTTCGCTGCGCAGGCCCTGGAAAATAGCCCAGCACATCAGCAGCAGAACGATCGTGAAGGGCAGACCGGTCGAGATCACCATCGCCTGAAGCGAGCCCAGACCGCCACCGATCAGCAGGGCAATGGCCACGAGCCCTTCGAAGGTGCACCAGAACACGCGCTGCGGCACCGGCGCGTCGATCTTGCCACCGGCGGTGATCGTGTCGATCACGAGGCTGCCGGAATCCGACGAGGTGACGAAGAACACGATCACCAGCACGATGCCGAGGGTCGAGGTGATCGAGGCCAGCGGCAGGCTCTCCAGCATGGCAAAGAGCGACAGTTCCGGGCTGTAGTTGGTGATCACGTTGGCCATCACCGCCGAGTCTTCTGTATTGGTGACCATGTCGTTGATCGCCGCGCCGCCGAAGACGGCCATCCAGAAGATGCACACGAGGCTCGGGATGATCAGCACGCAGGTGATGAATTCACGCACCGTGCGGCCCCGGCTGACGCGGGCGATGAACATGCCGACGAAGGGCGACCAGCTGATCCACCACGCCCAGTAGAAGGCGGTCCAGCCTTCGCGGTAACCGTCATCCTCGCGCCCGATCGGGTTGGAAAGCGGGATCACCTCCTGTGCATAGGCCAGCAGGCCGCGCCCGAACTCGGTCAGGATGACACCGGCCCCGGCTGCGAACAGCACGAACAGCAGCAGCAGAATCGCCAGCCCCATGTTGATCTCGGACAGCACCTTGACGCCACCGTCAAGGCCGCGCAGCACCGACACCAGTGCAATCGCCGTGATGCCGATGATCAGCATCACCTGCGTGTTGATGCCGACGGGAATGCCGTAGATATGGTTCAGACCGGCGTTGGCCTGTTGTGCGCCAAGCCCCAGCGACGTGGCGAGGCCAAAGAGGGTGGCGAAGACCGCGACCGTGTCGATCGCGTGGCCCCACCAGCCCCAGACACGTTCGCCAAGGATCGGATAGAACGCCGACCGGATCGACAGCGGAAGGCCCTTGTTGAAGGAAAACAGCGCCAGCGCCAGCGCCACCACCGCGTAAATCGCCCAAGGGTGCAGCGCCCAGTGATAGGACGTTGCGGCAAGGGCCATCCGGCGCGCTTCCTGCACGTTGGCGGCAATCAGGTTGCCGTCTTCATCGAAGGGTCGGATCGCGCCCAGCGGCGCATCGCCCCACGGGGTGCCGAAATAGTAGGCCGGTTCCAGCACACCGAAGAACATCAGCCCGATGCCCATGCCGGCGGCGAACAGCATCGCGAACCAGCCAAGGTAGGAGTAGTCCGGCGTCGCATCCGCCCCGCCCAGCCGGACCTTTCCCAGTGGCAGCACGATCAGCAGCAGGCAGAAGAGGACGAAGATATTGGCGGCCGACAGGAAGAACCAGTCGAAGGTGGAGGTCAACGCGGGCCGCAACCAGCCGAAGAAATCGGCCGCCTGCGTCGGTGCGATCAGCGCATAAGCCACGAAGGCGATCACTGAAAGACCCGAGATCATGAAGACCGGGTTGTGAACGTCAAAGCCGAAGGGGCCGACCCTGCCCTCGATATTGTCCTGACCGATATCGTAATCGGTTTCGATCAGGTCGGTGTCGCCCTCTGGCACGGGTATGCCCGTATCTAGGTTTTCATCCGTCATGGGAATGCCTTTCGTTTCCTGTTTTTCCTGTCCCGTCTCTTGCGTGACGGATGGTCGTCACTGGTCGCGCACCAGCATGACCGAACACGTCGCGTGGCTGGCAACCCGGCCGCCATGCGAGGCGAAATCGAAGCGGTTCGGGATGTGCGAGCCCATGACCACCAGGTCGGCACCCAGATCGCCGGCGGCCTTTTCCAGCATGCTGTCCATCTCGACCGCCGGGTCGTGTGCGGTGATCGTGTGGGCGCGGGCAGAGCCGCCGCCCCGCGCCGTGGTCTCTTCCTTGGCGAAGGTTTCCAGCTTGGCGGCGAATTCGGCCGGCGTATGGGCCACGCTGCTGGGCGTTTCCCCGGTGACGCCGACATAGACCAGCTCCGCCCCGTAATGGGCCGAGAGGTCACAGGCGACCTGAAGCGCACGCTCCAGATTGCCGTCATGCGCCAAATCAACCGGTATCATGATCCGTTTGAACACGTCAGTCTCCCTTGTGGTTGGCGAGTTTGTGGTTGGCGAGTTTGCGGTTGGCGAGTTGTCTCGGGCCGCCGTCGGCGACCCTCGGTTGAAAGCCATTGGGCCCTCTTCGTTGCCTGCGAACAATGAGCGGCGCGCCCCCAAAGCGACCGAAAACGTCATAAATTGTCGGAATCAGACTAAACACCGGGCGGCCGGATTGCAAACACCCCGTTGGCACCGGTCGCAGCGCCCGCAAGCCGATGAAAAAAGGGCCGCCCCGGCGGGGCGACCCTTCATGCGTGTGACGCGTCCGGGTGCCGATCAGACCAGCACCGCGCCGCTGGTCTCGATGGCGCCCTCGGTCTTCGCGTCGCCGAGCAGCATCTCGTTATGAGCCTTGCCCGACGGGATCATCGGGAAGCAATTCTCGTGCTTCTCGACGAGGCAGTCGAAGATCACCGGGCCGTCGTAGTCCAGCATCTCCATGATCGCGTCGTCGAGATCGGCGGGATCCTTGCAGATGATGCCCTTGGCCCCGAATGCCTCGGCGAGTTTCACGAAATCGGGCAGCGCTTCGGACCACGATTGGCTGTAACGCTCGCCATGCAGCAATTCCTGCCACTGGCGCACCATGCCGAGGCGTTCGTTGTTCAGGATGAACTGCTTGACCGGCAGCTTGTACTGCACGGCGGTGCCCATTTCCTGCATGTTCATCAACCACGACGCCTCGCCGGCGACATTGATCACCAGCGCATCGGGGTGGGCGACCTGCACACCGATCGAGGCCGGATGCCCGTAGCCCATCGTGCCCAGACCGCCCGAGGTCATCCAGCGGTTGGGGTCCTCGAAGCCGAGATACTGCGCCGCCCACATCTGGTGCTGGCCGACCTCGGTGCAGATGTAGCGATCCCGGCCCCTGGTCAGCGCCTCCAGCCGTTCAAGCGCGTATTGTGGCTTGATCGTCGTCTGCGACGCCTTGTAGGTCAGGCAGCGGACCTCGCGCCACGTGTCGATCTTGTTCCACCAGGCGGCAAGCGCCTCGGACCTGGTCTTGCGGCCGCGACTTTTCCAGATCCGCAGCATGTCTTCCAGCACATGGCCGACATCGCCGATGATCGGGAAATCGGCGTGGATCACCTTGTTGATCGAGGACGGGTCAATGTCGACATGACCCTTGCGGCTGCCGGGGCTGAAATCGGAGATCCGCCCGGTGATGCGGTCATCGAAGCGCGCGCCGATGCAGATCATCAGGTCGCAATCGTGCATCGCGAGGTTGGCCTCGTAAAGACCGTGCATCCCCAGCATGCCCAGCCACTTGTCGCCCGAGGCCGGGTAGGCGCCCAGCCCCATCAGCGTCGAAGTGATCGGAAAGCCGGTGGCCTCGACCAGTTCGCGCAACAACCGGCTGGCGCCGGGGCCGGAATTGATGACGCCGCCGCCGGTGTAGAAGACCGGGCGTTCGGCGGTTTCCATCGCCTCGACCAGCGCGGTGATCATGTCGGTATCGCCCTTGACGCGCGGGTGGTAGTGCGAAGGGCTGACCGTTGGCCTGGCCGTGTATTCGCCGGTAGCGAACTGCACGTCCTTGGGAATATCGACCAGCACCGGGCCGGGGCGGCCCGAGGTGCAGATATGAAACGCCTCGTGGATCGTGCCCGACAGATCGTCGGTGTCCTTGACCAGCCAGTTCATCTTGGTGCAGGGCCGGGTGATACCGACGGTGTCGGCCTCCTGGAACGCGTCGGAGCCGATCATGAAGGTCGGCACCTGGCCGGTCAGCACGACGATCGGGATCGAGTCCATCAGTGCGTCGGTGATGCCGGTCACTGCGTTCGTCGCGCCGGGGCCCGAGGTGACCAGAACGACGCCGGGTCTGCCGGTGGACCTTGCATAACCCTCGGCGGCGTGGACCGCGCCCTGTTCATGGCGCACGAGGATGTGGCGGATCTCGTTTTGCTGGAAGATCTCGTCATAAATCGGAAGCACGGCCCCGCCGGGATAGCCGAATACGGTATCGACACCCTGATCCTTCAGGGCTTCGACCACCATTTTCGCACCGGTCATCTGTGTCATCGCTCTTGCTCCTTCCAGCAGCAGCCCCGTTCGGGGCTATTCAGGGTCTTGTCCGTTCCGATCGCATAAAAAAGCCCCCGATGTGACGGGGGCGCATGGGGGGAAGATATGGTTGCCGTCACCGACCCATGCGCGTCTTTCCTACATCTACGAGAATGCCGGGCATTCGCGGGCTCCATTCTGCAATCGCGCAAACCTTATGCATGCCGCGAAAAGCCCGTCAACCAACTTTGACCACAAGAATGTCGCGTGAGGCGATTTTTCCGCAACATTCTGTCGAACACGGTCGGGTTCGGGGTATATCGGCCGCAGCGCATCGCTGTGATCGGCGCTGCAAGCAGACGTTTCACCTTCGAAACGCGGCGTGTCTGCTAGCGCAAACAGATTCTCGCTGCCTTTCGAGGTGCAAAGCAACAGGCGCCCTGAGCGTGCATCGGAACCACCCGAAAAATCGTCTGTCACCGGTCAATCTAAGGGTCACGAGCGCAAAATTGCGTGAATTGGTAAGAAAGTTTTACAATTTTCTGGCCAAAGCGTGCAAAATGGGGTTTGTTGCGTCGCAAGGCTTCGCTAACGTGCCTTAACTTATCCAAGTACTGCGGCTCAAACACGGGCCGTTAAAAACCAATGGGGAGGATACCATATGGATCGTCGTTCTTTCTTGAGAACGTCTGCTGTCGGTGGCGCTGCCGCTGCATCCGCGACACTGGCCGCACCGGTCTACGCTCAAGGCAACCGTCAGTTGACGCTGGTCACGTCCGTTCCGGACGGCTTCGCGATCTTCGACGACGCGGCGCAGCTGGCCATCGACTACATTTCCGAGATGAGCGACGGGTCGCTTATCCTCAACAAGAACTCCGCCGGCACACTGGTTGGCGCGTTCGAAGTGTTCGACGCCGTGTCCGCCGGCCAGGCCGACGTGTACCACTCGGCCGAATACTACTACCTGAACCAGCATCCGGCCTTCGCCTTCTTCACCTCCGTGCCGTTCGGCATGACGAGCCAGGAAATCTCCAACTGGTATTACCGTCGCGGCGGTCAGGAACTGCACGACAACCTGTCCTCGCTGTTCAACCTCAAGCCGCTGATGTGTGGTCAGACCGCGATGCAGCCCGGTGGCTGGTTCAACGTCGAAATCAACTCGGTCGACGACCTTCAGGGCCTGCGCTTCCGGATGCCCGGTCAGGGTGGCCAGGTGCTTGGCCGTCTCGGCGCGTCGGTTCAGAACGTCCCCGGCGGCGAGATCTACCAGGCGCTGTCCACCGGCCAGATCGACGGTGCGGAGTGGATCGGCCCCTACGCGGATGAGCGCATGGGCTTCCAGGAGATCACCTCCAACTACTACACCTCCGGTTTCCATGAGCCGGGCTCGGCGCTGCACCTCTCGTTCAACCTGGAAGTGTGGGAATCGCTGACGCCGCAGCATCAGAAGATCGTTCAGGTCGCCTGTGAAGCGGCGCACGCGCAGAACACCGCGCTGTCGCTGGCTGAAAACGGGGCTGCACTTGTGCGTCTTCAGTCCGAGGGCGTCCAGACCCGCGAATTCCCCGATGATGTGTGGGATGCATTCGGCCGCGCCGCTGCCGAAGTTCGTGAAGAGAACATGAGCGATCCGATCTATGCCGAGATCGCAGAGAGCTATTTTGCATCGCTCACCGAATCTTCCTCGTGGTACGAAATCGGTGATGGCGAATACATGCGTCAGCGCAACCGCGTGAACGCGGGCTGATCGCAGGCCTGTGACACCCCCCCCGCCCGGCGCAGACCCGCGCCGGGCGGGGGTCGCCGTGATACCAATGACGCGACGTGACGCACCCCGGCGGGGGCAGCGCACCGAGGAGGCACATCGTGATCGACTTAATCCTGTGGGTTCTGCAAAATATCGCCCTGGCTCCGTACCACGTGGTCTTGGCGCTCGCCAATCCGGGCGCCTGGCTCAACTGGGACGATCCCGAGGCGATGGTGCGCTTCATCTATTACGGCGCGTCGGTTGAACTGTTCTTCGTTTTCCTGACCACCTTCCTTGTGATCACCGCATTGGGCATGGCGTGGAAACGCGACATCCTTTGGTGGGGCGTTCGCATCCTGGAAGGCTTTGCCAACGCGGTCGGACGGGTTGCGGCGTGGGCCGGTATGCTGATGGTCCTGCAACAGGTGATGATCGTCTTCTTGCAGCGCATCTTCCGGGTCTCCGAGATCCAGTTAGGTCCGTTTGGCACCGCGTTCGCGCAGGATCTGAGTTGGTGGGGCGAGGAGCTGAAGCTCTACAATGCCCTCGTGGTCACGCTGTGCGTGACCTACACCTTCGTGCAGGGCGGGCACGTGCGCGTCGACCTTGTCTATTCCACCGTCCGGTTCCGCACCAAGAGGGTCATCGACATGCTGGGCAGCCTGCTGTTCATGATGCCATTCGTGACGATCACCTACCTCTATGCGTGGTTCTTCATGTGGCGGCACCTGATTACGCCGTCCATGACCTCGACCGGCACCCTCGATCGGATGCTGATGCAGTCGCGGATCGTGCGCTGGAACGTCGAGACCATCGGCTTCAGTCCGAATGGCTTCAACGCTTACTTCGTGTTCAAGGTGCTGATCGTCGCTTTCTGCATCATGGTGATGATCCAGTCGGTTGCGGTATTCTGGCGGGCCTACCTCGAATGGCTCGAAGGCGAGGACAGCGAAGGCCGGTATCTTGACCGCGACAAGACAGGCGACATCGACGAAGACGTCGAACACATGATTCACACAGGGTCTACCTGATCCAACGAAACGACGCCCGAGAGGATCGGGCGCGCATGAGCCAAGAGGAACTCGTAGCATGCTATTTGGATTGGATGGGGTCGAGATCGGGCTGATCGTCGTCTTCCTGACACTGTTTTCGGGCATCATGACAGGCTTTCCGGTGGCCTTCGCCATCGCCGGCGCCGGCGTCATCTCCTTCACGATCATCGCGGCGCTTGATTCCGCGGGGTTGCTGATCCACCAGGCGATCGACGTCGGATCGGATCCGTATCGCGCCCTGCTGAGCAACGGGGTCGCGCGGGACGCGATATCGATCTTCCGATACCCCGATCTGCCGCGCGTCGAAGAGGCGCTTTTCCCACGCGGCTGGGAAAACGCGATGGAGACCAACATCTCCTTCATCGTCAACCGCATGAACGAGCGGGTGATCGCCGGCCAATCCATCGAGACGCTGCTCGCGGTGCTGATGTTCGTGATGATGGGCATCACGCTGGAACGCTCGCGCATTGCAGAGGATCTGCTGACCACGATGGCGCGCCTGTTCGGGCCGCTTCCGGGCGGTCTTGCGGTGTCGATCGTCATCGTTGGCGCCTTTCTGGCCGCCTCCACCGGCATTGTCGGCGCCACCGTTGTCACCATGGGCCTGCTGGCGCTGCCGACCATGCTGCGCAACAATTATTCGCCGGAACTGGCGACCGGGGTGATCGCGGCCTCCGGTACGCTGGGGCAGATCATCCCGCCCTCCATCGTGATCGTTCTGCTGGGCACGCTGGTGGGCGACCTCTACGCCACCGGGCAGGAAACGCGCGCGCAGCTGGCCGGTTGCGGCGACGCGCTGACATATCTGGGTCAGCCGGCGGTCCTGTCCGTGGGCACGCTGTTTCAGGCCGCGCTGCTGCCGGGGATCTTCCTTGCCGGGCTCTACGCGCTCTACGCCTTCGGCTACGCGCTGTGGCGGCCGGCCAATGCACCGGCCGTGGCGCTTGGCAGCGGCGGCGGTGAGGTGATCACCCGCAACGAGGCGCTGACATGGTTCCTCGGTTTGCCGATCGCGCTGATCGTCGCTGCCGTGCTGGCGGGGCAGGCGGGTCTGATCGGCACGCAGGACCCGTTCGTGTCCAACCAGGCCGGGCAGGTGGAACGCGCGGAACTGCGCACCAATGTCTCCGAGCAATGCCAGGCGGCGATGATCGAGTTGCACGGGCAGGAGATGTGGGACCGGTCCGTGGCGCAGCAAGAGATCGTCAGCGCCGCGAACGCGTCCGGCGAGACGTCGGACCGGACCGACGCCGAGATGGTCGACGCCGAGGCCGAGGCACTGGCGAATGTCGCACCCATCGGGACCGGCGTCGCGGTTGTCTTCGTGATCCTCGGTTTGGTGCTGACCTTCGCGCGCGGCATCGTTCCGACCGCCAGACCCTTGCCGCTGATGATCGGCGCGGTCGGGATCGCTCTGGCGTTGCTGACCGACGTGTTGCTGATCGGGCCGACGACCGGCCCCGGCGCGCGCTTCTTGCTGCTGGCGATCCCCTTCGCCATAACGATGTTCGGCGTGTTGGAGGCGGTGAAACGCCTGTCCTCGAACGAGCTGTTGCGCGTGGTCTTTCCGCCGCTGGTCTTGATCGTCGCGGTTCTGGGGTCGATCCTTGGTGGCATCACGAACCCGACCCCGGCCGCCGCGCTTGGCGCGGCGGGGGCGATCATGCTGGCCGCTTATCGCAAGCTGAAGGAGGACCAGAAGTCGCCGAAGGTCATCCTCTGGGCCAGTTTCGCGGTCGTCATCATGATCCTGTTCGGGGTGAATTTCGACCTGCGCATGACCCGCTCGTCGGTGCCGCTGGAAGACTGGATTGCCTATCTGATCGCCTTGTCGGCCTATCACTTCGCCTTTTTCGGGTTGCTCTATGGCTGCTGGGTGTTGTTGCGCAGCAATGTCCTCAACCCGGTGGTGCGTGAAACGGCGAAGGTCACTTCGATGGTCTTCACCATTCTGATCGGGTCGCAATTGCTGAACCTCGTTCTGATCTCCTTCGGGGGGGAGCACTACATCCAGTCTTTCCTGCGCGCCTTCGATAACGAGGTGGTGGTGTTCCTCGTGGTGATGGCGATCCTCTTCGTTCTCGGCTTCGTGCTCGATTTCCTCGAGATCATCTATATCGTGATCCCGATCGTCGGGCCGGTGATCTACGGGGGCACGCTGGAACCGACATGGGTGACGATCATGATCGCCATCAACCTGCAAACCAGCTTCCTGACACCGCCGTTCGGCTTCGCGCTGTTTTATCTGCGCGGCGTCGCGCCTGCGGGGGTGACGACGGGCCACATCTATCGCGGGGTATTGCCCTTCGTGTTGATACAGGTGATCGGGCTGGCGTTGCTGTGGGCGTTCCCGCAGATCGTGACCATCCTGCCGTCGCTGCTGTAGGGCAGGGCGGCACAGGGCAGGCCAAAAGGCGCATCGCGGCATCGCGGTGCGCCTTTTTCGATTGCGCAACACGGCAGCGCCTTCGGTGTCTCAGCCAAGCAGCCACAACAAGGCCGAGATCGTGGCGAAAGAGGCCATCGTCGTGATCAGCAATGTGGCCGAGGTCATCACGCCGCGACCAAACGTGATTCCGAAGATCGAGAACAGCGCCATCATCGGGCAAGCCGCGTTGATCAGACCGGCAAGGCGCAGGTCGGCGGGCAGGTCCGGCACCATCATCGCGGCGCCGAAAAAGGCCAGCGGATGCAGCACCAGCTTGCCAAGCGCGATCAAGGCGGCGGGTCGGGCGATGCCGCGAAAACTGGTTGCGCCGGCCACGGTTCCGCCAACGGCAAAGAGCGCGACCGGCCCTGCAACCGGACGCAGCATCTCGATCGGACGCATCAGCGGATCTGGCAGAGCGATACCCAGTTGCGCCCATGCAAGCGCGGCCAGCAGGCTCAGGAAGATCGGGTTGCGCGCAAGCCCTTTCAGCCCGCCCAACAGTCCGCTCAGCGCAGTGCCTTCGCTGCGTTCACCCGCCCCCGCGATCGCAAGCGCCAGAGGAATGAGAACCGCGTTTTCCACCAGCATGGCGACGGCGAACGTGGTCAGGGCCTGGTCCGGAAACAGGATCGACAGCAGCGGGAAGCCGACAAAGGCCGAATTCGAGCCGGTTACACCAAGCGCCGCCAACCCCACCAACGACCAGCGTTGGCGCAAAACGAGCCTTCCGATCCCGACGCTTGCCAGAAACAGCGCGGCAGATCCGCCGAGATAGGCCATGAACAGGCCGCCATGCAGCACCTCGGTGGGATCGGCGGTGCCGACGGCAAGGAAGATGAGCGCCGGCAGTGCGACACGCACCACGAAAGCGCTGAGCGCCTTGACGTGTTCAGCGGCGACATAGCCGCTGCGCACAGCGATAAATCCAAGCCCGATCAACAGGTAGATCGGCAGGGTGATGGTCAGGATCGTGCTCACGCGCAGAGGGCTCCGACAGGGTGCTTGCCTTGCGTAGCATTGCAGATCGCGCCTACGGGAACCAGCCCGCTGTCAGCGGTTGCCGCGCCCGGAAAAAAGCCCCGCCTCCTCCGCGGCCTTGCGGATGGCGCGCGACTTGTTCACGGTTTCCTCGAACTCGGCCTCTGGGTCGCTGTCGAAGACGATGCCGCCCCCGGCCTGAATATAGAGCTTTTCGTCCTTCACCACCGCGGTGCGCAGGGCGATGCACATGTCCATGTCGCCCCCGGCACTGAAATAGCCGACGCCGCCCCCGTAGACGCCGCGCTTTTCCGGTTCCAGCTCGTCGATGATCTGCATGGCGCGCACCTTGGGCGCGCCCGAGACCGTGCCCGCCGGCAGCCCCGCCAGCAGCGCCGACAGTGCGTCGTGATCGTCGCTGAGTTCGCCCACCACGTTCGACACGATATGCATGACGTGGGAATAGCGCTCGACGATGAATTCCTCGGTGGGCTTGACGGTGCCGATCTTCGAGACACGGCCGGTATCGTTGCGCCCGAGGTCGAGCAGCATCAGGTGTTCGGCCAGTTCCTTGGGGTCGGCCAGAAGGTCGGCCTCCAGCGCCTTGTCGTCCTCGGGCGTCGCGCCCCTTGGCCTCGTGCCGGCGATGGGGCGGATCGTGACCTCGCCACCGAACACCCGCACGAGGATTTCCGGGCTCGCGCCGATCACCTGGAAGCCGCCGAAATTGAAGAAGAACATGAAAGGCGAGGGGTTGGTGCGCCGGAGCGCGCGGTAAAGCGCGAAGGGCGGGTCGGGGAAGTCTTGCGTCCAGCGCTGCGACGGCACGACCTGGAAGATGTCGCCGGCGCGGATGTAGTCCTTGGCGCGCTCCACCGCGGCAAGGTAGTCGGGTTTGGCAAAGTTCGACACCGGCGCGGCCACCGCCTGCGCCTCGCCCATCTCGCGCCCTGCTTTGCCCGGCGCCCTGTCGAGATCGCGCACCGCGTCCATCACCCGTTCGGCGGCCTGCGCATAGGCGGCCCGCGCCGACAGCCCCGCGCCGATCCAGGCCGGAGAGACCACCGTCACCTCGCCCTTCACGCCATCGAGCACGGCGATGACCGAGGGCCGCATCAGCACTGCGTCGGGCACGCCGAGGGGGTCGGGGTTGACGTTCGGCAGATGCTCGACCAGCCGGATCATGTCGTAGCCCAGATAACCGAAGAGACCAGCGGCGGCGGCGGGCAGATCCTCGGGCATGTCGATGGCGCTTTCGGACAGCAGTGCGCGGATCGCCTCCAGCGGCGACTGCTGGCAAGGGTCAAAGGCGTCGCGGTCATAGCGGGCGGCGCGGTTTACCCGACTTTCGGTGCCATGGCATTGCCAGATCAGATCGGGCTTCATCCCGATGATGGAATAGCGCCCGCGCACCTCGCCACCGGTGACCGATTCAAGGATGAAACTGTCACGGCCCGCGTCCGCCAGCTTCATCATCACCGAAACCGGCGTGTCGAGATCGGCTGCGAGCCGCATGTAGACAAGCTGGTTGCGGCCCTTGGCCCAGCCGGCCTCGAAGGCCTCGAAATCGGGGGTCAACGCCATGGGGCCTCAGGGAAACTGCGCGTGGATCGCGTTGATGACGGCAGGGTCGAGCGAGATGCCGACCTCGGCCTGAAGCGCCTGGCCGAACGCCTCGAACACGTCGCCGGTCAGCGAATTGGTCGCCTGCCGCGCAAAGATCCCTTCCAGCGCCTGCATCTCGGGTGAGCCGCGGGTGCCGGAATGGATCTCGTCGAGCCGCACGATATAGGCCGCGCGCGGGCCGGCGACGACCACCATGTCGCCCGGCGCCTCAAGCTGGAAGACCTGTGCGACCAATGTTGGCGGCGTATCGGGGATGAAGCTCTGCCGCCTGATGCGGGCTTCGGTCGTCAGGGCAAGGCCCAGATCGTCGAGCGAGCCCGACAGGGCAAGGTCGCCAAGGATCGCGTTGGCATGTTCCTCCAGCCGGATGCGCAGTTGCGTCGCGCGCCATGCGGCGGCTACCTCATCCTCGATCTCGGCCAGCGGCGGGATCGCAGGCGGCACCACCTCGTCCAGCCGCAGCGCGAACTGACCGCCATCGGAGAGCGGCACAAGCTCCGGGAAATCGCCCGGTTGCGCGGCGGCGGCGGCCTCGCCAAAGGCTTCGTAGGCGGCAATGCCCGTGTCAGCGCCGTCGCTCCAGTCGATGCGGCCAAGCGTCATCTCGGTTTCCTGCGTGACCTCCTCCAGCGTTGCGCCGCCGGCCAGCAGGTCGTCGATCACGTCGCGCACATCGTCGATGGCGCGGCGCGCGGCGGAACCGGCAAGTTCCGTGCGCAGATCGTCCTGTGCCACCTCGAACGGAACCTCGGTCGCGTCCAGCACCGCGTTGATGCGGAACAAGGCGGGGCCGAAACGGCTTTCCAGCGGGCCAAGGATCTCCGCCTCGGTATCGGCGAAGATCACCTCGCGGGCAGCGGCGGACAGATCGCGGGGCGAGGTCTCGCCCAGATCCACGTCATCGAGCGTCAGGCCCCGGTCGGCGACCAGCGTGTCGAAATCCGTCTCGTCGGCATCCAGTGCGGCGCGCGCCGCCTCTGCCTCCTCCTGCGTGGGGAAGACCAGCCGTTCCAGCAGGCGGCGTTCGGGCTGCACATATTCGGCGCGCCGGTCCTCGTAAAGGTCGCGCAGCGCCTGCTCGCTGACCTCCATGTCGTCCTGGATCTGGTTCGGGGTGACCCAGGCGTAGGTGATGCGGCGGATTTCGGGCCGTTCGAAGCGCTGTCCGTTCTCGTCGAAATAGGCTTGCAGGTCCGCGTCGTCAGGCGCGGCGAGGCCCGAGGGCAGGTCGTTTTCCGTGACCCGCGCCAGCGTGAAGCTGCGGGTTTCGGTCTGGTAGGCGACCATCGTCTCGATATAGCTGTCGGGCATGTCAAGCCCGCCGATGATTGCAGCTTGCAGGATCGACCGCGCGGTGTCCTCGCGGATGGTATCCTCGAATTCGGCGATGCCGTAGCCCGCCTGCGACAGTTGAAGTTCGTAGGTGGCGCGGTCGAAACTGCCACCCGGCCCCTGGAAACTGCCGGAATTGCGGATCTGGCGCGCCACTTCCTCGTCGCCCACGGAGAGCCCGATCTCACCCGCCTCGTGGGTCAGCGCGGCACGGGCTACCAGCCCATCGAGGATCGCACGATCGAGCCCGGCGGATTGCAGCCCGGCCAGCGTGGTGTAGGGCCCGCCCTCAGCCGCCTGCGCGCGCAACTCGACCTGTAGTGCGCGGGCATAGGCATTGGCGCTGATCGTGGCGTTGCCGACCGATCCGATCTGCGTTGTCGAGCCGCCGAAATTGCCGATCCCGAACCCCGCGAGGCCAACAATGAGAAGGCCGAGGAGGATCCAGACGATGAAATCGGACAGTTTCTTGCCTGCGCGTCGTGCCATGCCTGCGATCTCCCATGCTCAGGTTCTGGACGGCAGGTTTAGGGGCTTGACCGCGGGGGGGCAAGGGGCCTTCGGGACAGGATTTCAAAGCGAAAGCTGCGCGATGCGGCGACCGACCTCGGCCAACCCGCCGGTATCTGCATTGGCAAAGGCCAGCCGCAGGGTGGCCTCTGCCAGCCCGTCGCCGCCCTCCGCGCGCAAGGGGCCGAACATGGTGCCGGGCAGGGTCAGCAGGCCGGCGCTTGCGACCATCGCCCGCGCCAGCGTGTCGGAGCGCGCCTCGAACGGGTGGCGGACATAGGCGAAATAGGCGCCGCAGCCGAGCAACGCCCAGCCGGCGATATGCTGAAACGCCGCTTCCATCGCGGCGCGGCGGCGCAGGATTTCCTGGCGTTCGCCGGCCAGCCAGTCGCCAAGGTTGCGCATCCCCCATAGTGCCCCGATCTGGCCGATCTGGCTGGGACAGATCGCAACGGTATCGAGGAATTTCTCCACCTCGGCGAGGCGCGCCTCGCTGGCGACGATGGCGCCCACGCGATGCCCGGTCAGATGGTACGATTTGGAAAAGGAATACAGATGGATCAACGTGTCATCCCAGTCGGGATCGGTGAAAAGGCCGTGCGGGGCACCCTCCGCGCTGTGGAAATCGCGGTAGGTTTCATCGACGATCAGCGCGATCCTGTGACGTCTGCACAGGTCCCGGAAGCCGGCCATCACCTCGGGCGGGTATTCCACGCCGCCGGGGTTGTTGGGCGAAATCAGCACGATGGCGCGGGTGCGCCCGGTGATAAGCCGCGCTGCCGCCTCCGGGTCGGGGATCAGGCTGTCGCCGGTGGGCAGAAGCTGCGCTGCCACCCCGGTCATGTCCAGCCACATCTTGTGGTTGAAGTAATAGGGCGTCGGTAGGATCACCCCGTCGCCGTCCCGCGCCAGCGTCGCCATGACCGCGCAAAACGCCTGGTTGCAGCCTGCGGTGATCGCCACCTGCGCGGGCCGCACCGCGCCGCCATAGCCGCTGGACCACTGCGAAGCCAGCTCCGCGCGCAGATCCGGCAGCCCCAGGACCGGCCCGTAAAGGTGACTTTCTGGCCGCGTCAGCAGCGCCTCGGCCATCGCTTCGCGCAGCGCCTCGGGTGGCGGATCGACCGGCGCCGCCTGGCTGAGGTTGATCAGCGGCCGGGCGGCGGGAAAGGCGACTCCCTCGATCCAGCGCCGCGCCTCCATCACCGGGGGCGGCAAGGTTGCGGCGACGTTGGGGTTCAGCACGCGCATCTCAAACCTCTCGCCTTGCCTTCTTCTTGGTCCAAATACTCCCGCCGGAGGCTCCCCCGCCCACAACCGGACCGGGCGCCGGTGGCAAGGGGCTGAACACGCAGCAAGCGCCAATCAAAGGATACAGCGGCCGCCGTCAGGCGGCCTCCGCTTGATTACGGGACACCACGCTCAGAACGGAATCTCGTCATCCATGTCGCCGCGACCGCCGCCGCCCCCAGACGGTGCGCCGCCGCCATAGCCACCGTCGCGGTCATCGGGAAAACCGCCGCCGTTCCCGTACCCGCCGCCGTCACCACCGCTGCCGCCGCCGCCGCCGCGGCTGTCGAGAAGCGTCAATTCGCTGCGGTAGGGGCGCAACACGACTTCGGTCGAATATCGGTCCTGACCGGACTGATCCTGCCACTTGCGGGTTTCAAGCTGCCCTTCGAGGTAGACCTTCGATCCCTTGCGCAGATATTGTTCCGCGATCCGGGCCAGCGGTTCCGAGAAGATGGCAACGCTGTGCCATTCGGTCTTTTCGCGGCGCTCGCCGGTGTTGCGGTCCTTCCACTGTTCAGAGGTGGCGATGCGCAGGTTGCACACCTTGCCGCCGTTCTGGAATGTCCGCACCTCGGGGTCGCGCCCCAGATTTCCCACCAGAATGACCTTGTTGACGGAGCCAGCCATGTTCTCTCCCGCGTATTTCGATTCAGATTCCGTTAGAGCATCGCATCGAGGTTAAGAAAAGCCAAATGCGCGACGCCTTGCCGGTTCTTTTTCGTCACGCTGGACGTTGCGGGCGTTTTACGTATAGTGCCAGCGGTTTGAGGGCAGGAGGGTTCGAACGATGCTCAAGCGGAAGAGGACTTTGGCATGTGCTGCCAGTGCTGCCATCTTGTCGCTGCCGTTTGCGGCATCGGCGCAGGGCGTCGGGGCGGACCGGATGGAGCGGCTCTCGGCCCAGCTTGACCTGCTCGACAGCCGCGCCGCGCAGCAATACGAGTTCTCCGACCGATTGCGCCCCGAAAGCCGGGTGGTCACCGCGATTCCGCGCTATGACGGGGCCTATCGCGGCCCGTGGCTCGCGGTCGCACGCTCCGCCGCGCGCCGTCATGGCATCCCAGAGGATCTGTTCCTGCGCCTCGTGCAGCAGGAAAGCGGTTGGGATACCAGCGCGGTCAGCCACGCGGGCGCCATTGGGCTGGCACAGCTTATGCCCGACACGGCGGCGCGGCTTGGCGTCGATCCGCATGATGCGCATGACAACCTCGACGGCGGCGCGCGCTACCTCGCCCAGCAATACCGCCGCTTCGGGGATTGGCGTCTTGCGCTTGCCGCCTACAATGCCGGGCCCGAGGCGGTGGTGGCCCATGACGGCATCCCGCCTTTCGCCGAAACCCAAGGCTATGTGCGCGCAATTCTCGGCGCCTGATCAATCAAGGGGTTCGGCACCGTAATCGACCAGCCGCCGACGCAGGATATCGGCCTCCGGCACGCCCGCTTCCAGCGCGTAGACATAGGCATGGGTCAGGTAGAAATTGCGCGCAACGGGGGACTTGGCCGTGCCCGCCGCCTCGCCATAAAGCCCGATAAGCGCCGCCCGGTCGTCCGCGGCATGCGCGGCCAGAAGGCGGGTGTCGAGATCCTCAGGCATCGCGGAGCGCGCGCAGGTCTGCGATCCGCCCCGCAACCCAGTCGTGGAACAGGTGCGTCGGCCCGTCCATCGCGGGCGAGAAGCGGCCACCGTCAAAGCCGGGCGCGGCGCGGCCGCGCTGCATGCCCTCGACGACGAAGACATCCTCGGTGAACACCGTTTTCCACCGGGTCGCATTCTTCTGGCGCAGCGCGCCGTCGGTGTCGGGTGCGGCATAGTAGATATGCACATGCTCGCGCGTGCGGTCGTGGCGGACCGGGTCCAGTACGATGGCGAAGGCATGGTCGCGCTGCACGCCCAGAAGCACGTTGGGATAAAGCGCGATGTACTCGCCGCCCGTCTCCCAGACCTCCGGCAGCGCCTCGAAATCGGGGAGGCGTTCGCCGTCCCGCCCTTCCAGCTGACGGTAGACATAGGTGCCCTGGCCAGAGAAATTCCCTCGCGATTCAATGTGGTAATGATCCTCCAGCCGGGAATAGCTGTTCAGGCCGGGATGCACCCACGGCAGGTGATAGCTTTCGCAGTAATTCTCGACCGCGAGTTTCCAGTTGGTGGCGACGTCGAGCGTGACCCGGCTGTCCCAGCCGCCATGGTAAAGCGGCTTGTCCACGTCGCGCCAGCGGTCCATCAGGTCCGCATGGACCTCTTCGAAGGGCGGCGCGTTGCCCGACAGGTTGACGAACACCACGTCGCGCCAGACATGGCTGCGCACCTCGATCAGGCCAAGCCCGGACCGGGGCATGTCGGGGTGGCTGTTCTGGCCCGGCCCGCCGACATGCGGGGTGGCGACGAGCCGGCCATCCTTGGCATAGCACCAGCTGTGGTAGGGGCAGCGGATCGCGCCTTCGATCTTGCAGGCGTCCCCGACGAGGATCATGCCGCGGTGGCGGCAGATATTCTCGAACACGCGCAGGGTTGCGTCCTTGTCACGCAGCAGCAAAAGCGGCTGGCCGAGGAAGGTGATCGGCTTGCAATCGGACGGGTCGGGCACATCGGCGCCCACGGCCAGCCCGGCCCATGTGCGGCGCAGCACGGCCTCGTTCTCCTCGGCGATGGTGGCGGGGTCGGTGTAATGGGCATTGGGCAAGCCGCGCGCCGTCCGGATCGGACCGCGCACCGCGTCCAGCACGTCATTCGCCTTGTCCTTCGGCATCGCGCGCCCCCCACTTCGCACTCCGGCTGGGGAGAAGTGTCATCCCCGCGCGCCGCCCCCGTCTGGCCCGGTTGCGACCAGGCTGCGACGGAAAGTGACACTGGCGGTGGGTTCAGGGCGCTGACGGGGTCAGGTGGCCCGCATCAAAGACCGCGCGCCATCGCGGCGACGCCGGTGCGGGCCATGCGCACCTCGCCCAAGGGGCGCATCAGTTCCGCGAAAGCGTCGATCTTTTCCGGCGTTCCGGTCATCTCGAAGATGAAGCTTTCCAGCGTCGAATCGACCACGTTGGCGCGGAAGATCTCGGCGATGCGCAGCGATTCAACCCGCGCTTCGCCCTTCGCGAAGACCTTGATCAGCGCCAGTTCGCGGCTGACATGCGCGCCTTCGACGGTCAGGTCTGCCACCTCGTGCACCGGGACCATGCGTTCCAGCTGCATCTTGATCTGCTGGATCACCTGCGGTGTTCCGCTGGTCACGATGGTGATGCGAGATCGCCGCCCCTGATGATCGACCTCGGCCACGGTCAGGCTTTCGATGTTATAGCCGCGCCCGGAGAAAAGCCCGATCACGCGGGCCAGAACCCCGGACTCGTTTTCCACGAGGATGGCGAGCGTGTGGGTTTCGACCACGTCCGACATATGGCTGCGCAGGTCATAGGCGGAATGGCTGGACGAGCCCTTTTCGATATTGGGCGGCGGCATCGGCTTCCTCGCGCTGAACGTTCCGGATGCATCCCAGTGGCATGACAGCGCCGCGCGTTCAAGCCCGAAGCGGGGGGGGGGCGCGCGCTCAGCGGGCCAGCAGCATCCGGCCATCCTCGATCGAGATCCGGTCGAACCGGTTGAGGTAGGACATGCCGAGCAGGCTTTCCTGCATCGGCGAGCCGTTGACCACTGCCGGCACGAAGCGATCCGAGATCGGACCGACCTGGACAAGGTCGAGCCTGACCGGCGCCGTCTGCACCATGCCATTGGCCGTCATCGCGCGGTTGGTGTAGCGCAGCCCGGCGGTGGCGATCCCGGCGCGGGCGGCGTCCTGCGGGGTCAGCACCATGTCGGTCGCGCCGGTGTCGATCACGAAGCGGACCGGTGCGCCGTTGATGTGCAGGGTCAGGTAGTAATGCCCGTCGAAGCTGCGCGGCACCGCGATTTCGCCCGCGTCGGTCACGAGAGATTGCTGCGGCAGCACCGTCTGGCGCAGCTCCGGCCAGAGGCCGACCATCACCACCCCCGCCACGATCAGGAACCCCCACGTGAGCCCGTAGCGCGCGACCTTGCCGATCTGGTGGCGATTGGCCGAGATCATCGAGCCTGCCAGCGCAATACCGAGCAGGCCGAGATACACGAACGAGGCGATTTCGGTCTTTTCCATCTGAACCCTTCCGGCACGCTGACCTCCAATATAGGGTATCGTGCCCGTCAAACCACCTGCAAGGCGCGCAATCCGTCGATCACGAACTGCACAGACAGTGCGGCCAGCAGCATCCCCAGAAGCCGTGTCACCACGTTGATACCGACCGCGCCCAGCAGTTTCTCCAGCCCGCCGGCCAGCAGGAACAGTGCCAGCACGCAGGCCAGCACCATCAGCATGATCGCGTGGATAAGCACGATCTCGCCGGGTGTCGTGGCCGAGCCGGCCAGCAGGATCATCGTGGCGATGGCACCGGGACCGGCGATCAGCGGCATGGCGAGCGGGAACACCGACGGATCATCAGCTTCCGGTGTGCTGTCGGCCTGCCCCTCGCGGCGCTGCTTGCGGCGGTCGAACAGCATGTCGAGTGCCGTCAGGAACAGCAGGATGCCGCCGGCGATGCGGAAGGCGGGCAGCGATATGCCGAGGAATTCCAGCACCGCTTCGCCCGCCAGCCCGAACACGGTGAGCAACAGGAGCGACACCAGGCAGGCGCGCAGCGCGATCACCCGCCGCGGCCGCGCCGCCGTGCCGGTGGTCAGCGCGATGAAGACCGGCGTCAAGCCGATCGGGTCGATCACCACGAACAGTGCCACGAAGGCGGTGATGGCGTCTGTCACGGTCATCGTGTCTTTGCCGTCTCCAGCCGTTCCAGCGCTGCCATCCACAGCGCCTCGGCGCGGTCCAGCGCGTCCATCAACTCGGCGTATTTCTTTTGCCAGGTGGCAAGCTCGCCGGTGCGCTCCGGTTCATAGAGCGCGGGGTCGGCCAGCTTGCTCGCCAGCTTGCTGCGCATCTCCTCGATCTTGGCGACCCGCGCCTCGCACTTGCGCACCTCGGCGCGCAATTCCAGCATCTCGTCGCGCGTGGGACGTTTCGGTTTCGGCGCCTGTGCCTTGGTTTTCGATTTCGCCGGGGTGCTGTCGCCGGCCAGCAGCATCTTGCGATAGGCTTCCAGATCGCCATCAAAGGGCGCGACGCGACCGCTCTTGACCAGCCACAGCCGGTCCGCGACGAGGCTGAGCAGGTGCATGTCGTGGCTGACGAGGATCACCGCGCCGGTATAGGCGGTGAGCGCCTCGACGAGCGCTTCGCGGCTTTCGATGTCGAGGTGGTTGGTCGGCTCGTCGAGGATCAGCATGTGCGGTGCGTCGAGCGTCGCCAACAGGAGCGACAGCCGAGCCTTTTGCCCGCCCGAGAGCCGCCCGACCTCGGTCTCGGCCTGCTCGGCGCCCAACCCGAAGCCCGCCAGCGTCGCGCGCAGCTTGCCCGGCGTGGTGTCGGGGCGTTCGCGGCGCAGGTGGTCGAGCGGCGTTTCGTCGATGTGAAGCTCATCGACCTGGTGCTGCGCGAAATAGCCCACCCGCAGCTTGGAGGAGGTGGTGATGCGCCCGTCGAGCTTGTCGAGCCTGCCGGCCAACAGTTTCGACAGGGTCGACTTGCCCTCGCCGTTGCGGCCCAGAAGCGCAATCCGGTCGTCCTGGTCGATGCGCAGGGTGAGGTGGCTGAGAACCGCCTTGCCGTCATAGCCCACGGCGGCGCCGTCAAGCTGCACGATGGGCGGCGACAATTGTTCGGGTTCGGGGAAGGTGAACTTGCGAAAGGCGCGTTCGGACGGGGCGGTGATCGGTTCCATCCGCTCCAGCATCTTGATGCGCGATTGCGCCTGGCGCGCCTTGTTGGCCTGGTAGCGGAAGCGGTCGACGAAGCTTTGCAGGTGGGCGCGGCGCGCGTCCTGCTTCCTGGCCTCGGATTCCGCTGCCGCAAGCTTTGCCGCGCGGGTGCGCGCGAAGGTGTCATAGCCGCCCTGGTAGAGCGTCAGGCAGCGGTCTTCCAGATGCAGGATGTGGTTCACCGCCCGGTTCAGAAGCCCGCGGTCATGGCTGATCACCAGCACCGTGTGCGGATATTTCGCAAGGTAGCTTTCCAGCCACAGCGCGCCTTCGAGGTCGAGGTAGTTCGTGGGTTCGTCCAGCAGCAAAAGCTCGGGCGCGGCGAACAGCACCCCGGCCAATGCCACCCGCATCCGCCAGCCGCCCGAAAAGGCGGAACAAGGCATGCGCTGTTCCTCGGTCGTGAAGCCAAGGCCGCGCAGGATGGTGGCGGCGCGCGCCTCCGCCGACCAGGCGTCGATATCGGCCAGCCGGGCGTGAACCTCGGCGATGCGGTGGGCGTCGTCGGTTTGCTCGGCCATCAGGTCGGCGCGCTCGGTATCGGCGGCCAGCACCGTGTCCAGAAGCGACGTCTCCGACGACGGCACCTCCTGCGCGACGCCGCCGATGCGGGCGCGCGAGGGCAGGGTGATCGCGCCGCTATCGAGCGTCAGTTCGCCCCGGATCAGCCGAAACAGGGTGGTCTTGCCGGTGCCGTTGCGCCCGACGATGCCGACCTTGTGGCCCTCGGGGATGTCGGCCGAGGCATGGACCAGCAAAGGCTGGCCGGCGATGGAATATGAGATGTCTTCGATGCGCAGCATGGGCGCGGTGTGGCCCGCCTGCGCGGCGCTGTCAATTGGCGGCTTTTCAACGCGCGCCCCCCATGCTACGGCCCGCGCCAACCAACAACCACATGCCCGGAGAGCCCCCATGGCGCTGCAACGCACCTTCTCGATCATCAAGCCCGACGCCACCAGACGCAACCTGACCGGCGCGATCAACGCCAAGATCGAGGCTGCCGGCCTGCGCATCATCGCACAAAAGCGTATCCACTTGACCCCGGCACAGGCCGGCACCTTCTATGCGGTGCACAAGGAACGCCCGTTCTACGGCGAGTTGTGCGATTTCATGGCGTCGGAGCCGGTCGTCGTGCAGGTGCTGGAAGGCGACGACGCGATTGCAAAATACCGCGAAGTCATGGGCGCCACCGACCCGGCCGAGGCCGCCGAGGGGACGATCCGCAAGGATTACGCGGTGTCGAAGGGCGAAAACTCCGTCCACGGCTCCGATGCGCCGGAAACCGCGGCCGAGGAGATCGCCTATTTCTTCGCCGGGATCGAACTGGTCGGCTGATCCCGTCCGAAGCGTGCAAGATGACGAAGGCCGCGCCCGATGGGCGCGGCCTTCGTCGTTTCAGATGCTGGCCCAGTCGGTGAAGATGACGCGCGGTTCCTTGTGAGCGGTGCCTTGCTTAGCGGTCCCCTTGGGATCGGGGGCCTGCTTGGGTGTCGGTTGCGGTTTTGGCATGGGATGCTCCGCTTTTGTGTGTTGCTGCCTGATCCGAGCATGCGGGGGCAATCTGGCGGTTTCGGGGCAGCGATCTGCCGGGGTGAGGGCCTTTCGTGCCGGTCGATCCGTCGATCTGTCAGATTTCGAACATGATGCACCCGCGCCGTGAAAGACAACGTGCGCTGATTCGCTTTGCGACAGGGATGATTCGCCGATGATTGGTTCGTATCGGGAACCAAAGAAGGGTTTCGCGGCAGATTGAAAATGTGTCAATCATGGCGCAAATGCGTCTGAACCTCGCTACGGTGAACAGACCGTTTCGCAGCGCATGCCAATCCATTGTTATATAGGAAGAAACGATAGCAGCAGATTTTTTGCAACCAAAACGTGCAAGCGCGCGGCGTTGGCGAGGATGGTGACGAAAAAATATATTTATTGAAATATGTTAAGTGGAATGTCGGTCAAGCCCAGATCGCTCAGACTGTTGCCAATGCATCATCAATGTTGCGTGGAAGATGGCCGTATTTGACCATGAACTTGCCCATTTCTGCCGGGTTCTGCCGGGTTCCGGCCATGTTTCGGACAATTTTCGCTTTGTTCCAGACGCCGCTCGGGCTATCGAGATATCAGCCCGACTGGGGGGCGATGTCTGACGGCCACGGGGGCGGCCGCACGATACCAACCGGTTCTTCGGAATCTGGGAGGTGACCTGTGAGCCGCGCGTCCTTGCGCAGACCGCTCGGGAATGTCCTGCCAGGCATTCCGTCGTGACCAGAAGGTCGCAGGTTCATCGCCCGCCCCGTTGGAAATCGTGCGCCGCCCGGGTCCATCCGCCATCGCTTCCTGTCTGGAAAGAGTTTGACGACGATCGCGTGGGGATGCGCGACAGGTTCGATTTTCCTGACCTGCAATGCCTCCCGACACACCCGGCCAACGATCTGCCGCGCGGTTCTTGTCACGTGAAAAGCAATTGAAGGCTGCGGCGCCAAGCGTTCGGGCCCCTTGATATGGAGACGAAACATGGTTGGTAATGTGGACCAAGGCAGTGCGAATGGCGTCGTTGACGGCACCTCTGGCGACGATCTGATCGACCTGAACTACACCGGCGATCCAGAGGGCGACCGCATCGACAACGATGACGCCATCCTGCCCGGCGCAGCGCCGAACGACGATGTTGTTCTTGCCGGTGTCGGCGACGATACCGTCCACGCAGGCGTCGGCGACGATATCATCTGGGGCAATGACGGGGAAGATTTCCTGGATGGGGAGTCGGGCGACGATACGATCTATGGCGAGGGCGGCAACGACAAGCTGATCGGCGGCGCCGGCAATGACAGCCTGATCGGCGGCGACGGCAAGGAATACGTTGAAGGCGGTGATGGCGACGATTTCATCGACACCCGCGTCGACACCAACTTCTCTGGCCCCGACCGGGGGTATCCGGGCCTTTTCCCGGGGGATCCGGTGGTCGATGACAACATGGATACCGTGCATGGCGGGGCCGGCAACGATACGATCTTCACCGGCGACGATGCCGACCTGATCACCGGCGGGGCCGGCGATGACGTGATCGACGCCGGTTTCGATGACGACACGGTCGAGGGCAACGATGGCGATGACCTTATCATCGCGGGCGAAGGCTCCGATCTTGTGTATGGCGGCGCTGGCAACGACACGATCTACGGCGGCCTCGGCCCCGGCTTCCCGGATGCGCTGAACATCACCGATGACGGCTCCGATGGCAATCCGATCGGCCCCGACGCGGTGCCCGACAACGGCATGGACACGATCTATGGCGGTGACGGCGACGACGTGATCTTTGGTGAAGACGACAATGACCTGATCTATGGCGGCGCCGGCAACGACACGATTGACGGCGGCATCGACCAGGACACGATCTATGGCGGCGATGACCGCGACGTGATCCTCGGTGGCAATCCCGGCGATTTCGTCGATGGCGGCAGCGGCGGCGACGATTTCGATACGCTGGACCTGACAGGCTCTGGTCCGCTGCGGGTGGCGCTCGACGATGGCAATCCGGAAAACGGCACCGTCACCTTCTATGACGGCGACGGGTTCGAGGATGCCAACATCACCGGCACCATGCGGTTCGAGGAAATCGAGAACGTCGTGCCCTGCTTCACCCCCGGCTCGCGCATCGCCACCCCGCGCGGCGAAGTGCCGGTGGAAAGCCTGAAGGTCGGTGACAAGGTTATCACCCGCGACAACGGCATCCAGGAAATCCGCTGGGTCGGCGCGCGCACCCTCGACCACGCCGAACTGCGCCGCGCGCCGAACCTGCGTCCGGTGCTGATCAAGGCCGGGTCGCTGGGCGAGGGCCTGCCGGAACGCGACATGCTGGTCAGCCCGCAGCACCGGATGCTGGTCAGCGACGACCACACCCAGCTTTACTTCGAGGAAAGCGAAGTGCTGGTCGCGGCCAAGCACCTGATCGACCACAAGGGCATCCGCTACATGGACACCCTGCGCACGACTTACATCCACTTCATGTTCGACCAGCATGAGGTCGTGCTGTCCGACGGGACCTGGACCGAAAGTTTCCAGCCCGGCGACCAGACCCTCGGCGCCATGGGCGAGACACAGCGCGACGAGATCCTGGCGCTGTTCCCCGACCTGCGCCAACCGGCCGGCATCGGCAGCTATGCCGCGGCGCGCAAGGTTCTGAAAGGACACGAGGCGCGCCTGATCGTGCGCTGACCAATACGCAGCAGGGATACGGGGCGAGAGGGGGCACATCCTTTCCCCGGACCCGGACTGGGGCGGCGCGATTGCGCCGCCCCTTTTTCGTCCGCGCCTTAGCGCCCGGCGCGCCAGGCGTCCCAATCCTCGGGCGTGTCGAGGTCGACAAGCGCCCGCTGCCCCGGCAAGGGCACCAGATGCAACCGCGCCCGGTGCTGTTTCAGAAGCGCGCGCGCGCCCTTGTCGCCGGTGATCCCACGCAGCTCTGCAAGCAGATCGGCGGGAAACAGCACCGGGTTGCCGGGCGTCCCGTCCTGTGCGGCGGCGCGCAGGATCGCCCCCGGCGCCTGCCGCGACAGCGCGATCATCAGGTGCATGTCATGCGCCGTGATCTCCGGCATGTCTGCCAGCACCACAAGGACCGGTCCGCTCAGCCCGGTGACCCCGGCGGCAAGGGACTGGCTTTGCGACGCGCCCTTGGGCAGCTGCACGGTGTCGCAGACGATCCCGGAAAGCGCTGCGGCGCGGTCGGCATTGCCCTCGGGCAGCGTCACCCGCAGCCGCCCCGCCTTGGCCGCGCGCCGCGCCATCACGTGCAAAAGCGGCGCGCCGTCCACCTCCTCCAGCAGCTTGTCGCGCCCCCGCATCCGGGATGAGGCCCCGGCGGCCAGCAACAACAGCGTCACGTCATCAGCCATGCGCGTCCTCTCCGTTTCGTCCCTGCCAATCCGGCCGATGACGGCGCTCCATGCGCCGGAAGAGGCTCACCCGCGCATCCGCGTGCCATCGGCATCGAAGAGCGCCGCGCTCACCAGCCGCGCCTTGCGCATCTCGCCCAGGATCTCGATCTCGACCTGCAACCCGTCCTGCGCCTGCGCCACCGGCACGAAGCCGAGCGCCACCGACTTGCCCGCATGATGCGAATAGCCGCCCGAGGAGCAAAAGCCCTGCACCCGGCCATCGAGCCAGATCGGCTCATAGGCGATCACGTCGGCATCCCCGGCCTCCACGATGAAGGCGCACAGCTTGCGCGCCGCGCCCTTTTCGCGCTCCGCTTGCGCCGCCGCCTTGCCGATGAAATCCTTGTTCCAGCGGATGAAGCGGTCCATCCCGGTCTCGAACGGCGTGTAATCGGGCGAGAATTCCCGCAGCCATGCGCCGAAGAACTTGTCGAGCCGCAGGCTCATCATCGCGCGCATGCCGAAGGGCTTCAGGCCAAACTCCTGCCCCGCCTCCCATAACAAGTGCCACAGGGCGCGTTGCTCCATCGCGTCGACATAGATTTCAAAGCCCAGATCGCCGGTATAGCTGACGCGCTGCACCGTCGCCTGCATGAGGCCGAGGGGCAGGCGCCTGACGTCGAGAAACCGGAACCGCCCGGCGCTGACATCGGCGCGCGTCACCTTTGCCAGCAGGTCGCGCGCCCGTGGCCCCGCGATCTGGAACCCGGTGGACCGGTCCGAGATGTTCTCGACCCGAAGATCGCCCGAAAGCTGCGCCTCGAACCAGCGCATGTGAAAATCCTGCGCGCCGTAGCTGGCGGTCAGGCGGAACGCGCCCTCGTCGAGGCAGGCCACGGTGAAATCCCCGATCAGCCGGCCCGAGGGCGCCAGCATCGGCGTCAGGCTGATCCGCCCCGGCTTGGGGATGCGACCGGCCATGATCCGGTCGAGCCAGTCGCGGGCGTCCGCCCCGGTCACAAGATACTTGCCGAAATTCTGCACCTCGTTGATGCCCACGCCCTCGCGCACCGCCCGCACCTCGCGCGCGGTGGCGTCGAAGGCGTTCGACCGGCGGAAGGAGGGCGTCTCGAAGCGCGGCTCATCGCTTGTCGCGAAGTAATTGGGCACTTCCAGCCCGTATTGATGGCCCCAGACCGCGCCCATGCCGTCGAGGATGTCATGCACCGGCGTGGTCCGGAACGGCCGCGCGGCGCGCAGTTCCTCGTTCGGGTAGGTCACGGAAAAGCGGTTCTGGTAGTTTTCAACCACCTTGGGCAGGGTATAGCCGGGCGTGATCCAGCGCCCGAACCGGGCGACATCCATGGCGAAGACATCGCGCTCCGGCTCGCCCTCGACCAGCCATTGCGCCAGCGTAAGCCCGACCCCGCCGCCTTGCGAAAAGCCCGCCATCACGCCGCAGGCCGACCAGTAATTGCGCAGGCCCGGCACCGGCCCGACCAGCGGGTTGCCATCGGGCGCGAAGGTGAAGGGGCCGTGGATCACCGATTTCACCCCGGCGCGTTCCAGAACCGGGTAACGGCGATAGGCAAAGGCGATGCTGTCCTCGATCTTGTCATAGTCATCGGGCAGCAATTCGTGCCCGAAGGTCCACGGCGTGCCATCGACGGCCCAGGGCCGCGCCTTCTGCTCGTAAAAGCCGATGCACAGGCCCCGGCCTTCCTGGCGCAGGTAGCTTTCGCCGCCGGGGTCCATCACGTGCGGATGCTCCTTTTCGCGCCCGTAGATCTCGGGCAGGTCATCGGTGACGAGGTATTGATGCTCCATCGGGTGCAGCGGCAGATAACAGCCCGCCATCGCGCCCACCTCGCGCGCCCAGAGCCCGGCGGCATTGACCACGTGCTCGGCATGGATCGTGCCGGTGTCGGTCACCACGTCCCATGTGCCATCGGGGCGCGGATTGGTCTCGCGCACCATGCAATGGGTGACGATCTCGGCCCCGGCCATGCGGGCCGCTTTCGCATAGGCGTGGGTGGTGCCCGACGGATCGAGATGCCCGTCGAGCGGGTCGTAAAGCCCGCCCAGCACACCCTCGATATTGGTGATCGGCGCAATCGCCCTGATCTCCTCGGGGCCGAGGATCTCCGTCTCCAGCCCCATGAAGCGGTGCTTGGCGCGCTCGGCCTTCAGCATGTCCATCCGCTCGGGGCTGTCGGCGAGCGTCACACCGCCGACATGGTGCAACCCGCAGGACAGGCCGGTCAGCTCCTCCAGTTCGCGGTAAAGCCGGATCGTGTAGCCTTGCAGCGCGGCCATGTTGGTGTCGCCGTTGAGTGTGTGAAACCCGCCCGCCGCGTGCCAGGTCGAGCCGCTGGTCAACTCCGATCGCTCCAGCAGCATCACCTCCGACCAGCCCAGCCTGGTCAGGTGGTAGAGCACCGAACACCCCACGACCCCGCCACCGATCACGCAAACCCGCGTGCTGGTTTTCATCGCCATTTCCTCCCCGTCATCAGTTCACTCAGCACACCCACCAAAGGTGGTTCGGTTGATCTGAACAGGTTGCGGGCGTTTTCCAAGTGGTTTTGCGCCTCGGGTGAGCTACTCCCCATCCTTTGGACAGGATCTGGCGTAATTTAAGCTACTCGTTGCACCTGCTGACCGGGGTTGGTTGTTTCATTTCTCTGCCAATAGACCACGGCTGGCGGTCTGCCGCCAAGGGCTGAGTGTGGGCGTTGGTGATTGTAGAAGGCCATCCATTTCCGGATGCCTGCCTTCGCCTCTGATCCGGTTTCCCATACATGCAGGTAGACGCACTCGTATTTCAGCGTCCGCCACAGTCGCTCGATGAAGATGTTGTCGAGGAACCGGCCCTTTCCATCCATCGAGATGCGCACGCCGGTCCGGCGCAACCGGTCCGTCCAGGCAAAGGACGTGAACTGGCTGCCCTGATCGGTATTCATGATCTCGGGCGGGCCGAACGTGTGGATGAGGGCGAGGTTCTGCTCACTCTCCCCCTTCGCCGTGTCGTAGAAGGACGAGCGGGAGATCGACAACAGCTTGCACTGCTGGCCGATGGACAGCTCCGGATGATCGAGATCGACCATGCCGCGCCTCACTTCCCGCCCCAGGGCTTGAGCTTTCGTTCCAAAAAAGAGTTGGCCATCGCCAGCTCCCCGATCTTGGCGTGCAGTTCCTTGACCTGCTCCTCGTCGATCTCGGGCCGCTTCCGGCCGCCGCGCTCGAACACGCCGTCTGCCCCCTCGAGCAAGGCGCGTTTCCATTGATGAATCATCGTCGGATGAACCCCGAACCGGCTCGCCAACTCGGCGGCGGTCTCCTCGCCCTTCGGGGCCTCCAGCGCGACCTTCGCCTTGAACTCAGGCGCGTGCTGCTTGCGTTTCGACATCTCTGATCTCCTTCTCGTCGAAGATCAGCAGACTGCAAATCGTCGCTT
>Ga0100380_10000181_pt1 | contig 72636 bp, 72 predicted proteins | sample CryGeymeta201504_FD_80417 | JGI IMG/M metagenome (GOLD analysis project Ga0100380, IMG submission 80417) | Groundwater microbial communities from Crystal Geyser aquifers in Utah, USA - Crystal Geyser metaG 2015-04 | ecosystem: Environmental > Aquatic > Deep subsurface > Groundwater | place... | reverse complement strand
TGAGGTTAGTACTAATGAGGTGTTTGAGGTGGTGACTAGGGAGTTGGGTTTGAGTGTTGAGAAGCAGTATGGTACTCCTAGACCTGGTGAGCAGGTGACTAGTAGTCTTAGTTATGCTAAGGCCAAGGAGATTCTTGGTTGGGTGCCTAGTGTTGGTTTTGAGGAGGGTGTGAGGAGAGTGGCAGAGTGGTATAAGGAGCAGAAGTAGCTTATGAATAATGTTAAAGAATGAATATCTTAAAATTTGTTTAGTTACTATTAATAAATAAATTACCTGAAAATTAGTAACTAAATACATTGGATTAAACGAAAGATTAAAAAAATAAATGAAAATCCTTTTAACCGGTGTCGCCGGTTTTATCGCCTCACACACAGCAGAAAAGCTTTTAGCAGCTGGTCATGATGTTATTGGTCTGGATGAAGTTAATGACTACTATGATGTAGCCTGGAAACAAGAAAACCTAGCTAGACTGGAAAAGTATCCCAATTTTTCTTTTGTGAAACTAGATCTCAGAGATCTGACTGAGTTTGAGCCAATTTTTCAAGAAAATCAGTTTGATGCCATTATGAATCTAGCTGGTAGAGCTGGAGTCAGACCATCGATTGCTGATCCAGTGCTTTATGAAGAAGTAAATGCTAGAGGAACATTGAATTTACTTGAAATGGCCAAAAAGCACCAGATTAAGCGGTTTATTTTGGCCTCATCTTCATCGGTTTATGGCAATCAAACTAAAGTCCCGTTTACTGAAACAGATCCAGTCAATGAACCTATTAGTCCTTATGCCGCCTCCAAAAAATCAGCAGAAATGTACTGTCATGTCTATGCTCATTTATATGGCATTAAAACTGCATGTTTACGGTTCTTTACGGTCTATGGGCCCAATGGTAGACCAGATATGGCTCCGTATTTATTTACTGAAGCGATACTAACTGGCAAACCAATTAAAAAATTTGGTAATGGTGAGACCAAGCGTGACTATACATATATTGATGATATTGTTTCTGGAGTAGTAGCCAGTTTAAACCTAGAAAATAAGTTTGAAATCATTAATTTGGGTAATAACAATCCAGTGTCACTCAATGAGTTTATTAGTACCCTAGAAGAAATCACTGGTTTGACAATGAAGATTGAACAACTACCCATGCAACCTGGAGATGTAGAGGTGACTTATTCTGATATTAGTAAGGCTCAAAAGTTACTGGATTATCAGCCCAAAACCTCTTTCAAAGAGGGTATGACCAAATTTGTAGCCTGGTACAAAGCTCAGCGAACCTAATTACCCTTCCTCAAGACAAGCAATTGGGTTACAATCGTAACACCTATGTATATTTCCTTTGTCGTACCGATTTTTAATGAAGAAGGCAATGTCAAAAAACTTCATGAAGAAATTCTTAAAGTAGCTAAAACTTTCAAAAAAGAGTTCGAGATTATTTTTATTGATGACGGCTCCAGAGATAAAACAGCAGAAGTTTTAAAAACCCTCAAACCTCTAAAAATAATTACGCTAAGGAGAAACTCTGGTCAAACAGCGGCCCTTGATGCTGGCTTTAAAGCTAGTCAAGGTAAATATGTGGTATCGCTGGATGGGGATCTCCAAAATGATCCAGCTAGTATCCCAGAGATGATTGCTAAATTGGAACAAGAAAAGCTGGATGTGGTTTGTGGTTGGCGCCAAAAAAGACAAGATAGCTGGGGCAAGAGATTTATTTCTAGAGGAGCTAAGTTCCTCAGAGAAATCTTAATTCGAGATCATGTTCATGATGCTGGTTGTACGCTGAGAGTTTATAAACAAGAGTGTTTTGATGGCATGACCCTCAGAGGAGAAATGCATCGGTTTATCCCTGCCTTATTGGTCTGGCGTGGTTTTAAGATTGGGGAGATGCCAGTGAAACACAGACCTAGACTTTCTGGAGTGAGTAAATACAACCTGACTAGAACTATAAAAGGCTTCATGGATATGCTCACTTTATGGTTTTTCCATAAGTTTGCGGCTAGACCATTGCATATGTTGGGAGCGCTGGGTATTTTAAGTTTTGTAGTTGGTTTTTTGATAGCTCTCTGGATGTTAGTTGAAAAATTTATTTTACTGAATGGGATCGGCACAAGAATGTGGCCATTAGTGGCAGTGTTTATGATGTTATTTGGGGTACAGATTTTTGTCAGTGGGTTAATCATGGATTTGATCATCCGGGCTTATAATCCAAAATTTTATGAAGTCAAAGAAACAAAAGATAACAACTGAGTTTAAGTTCTCTGATTTATTACCAGAATTTTTACTCAGTTTAATCATTATTACTACTTTTTTAGTTACCGTAGATATTTTTCAATATCTAACTACCGAGTATTGGTGGATTTATGATAGTTTAAACTATAAATACACGACTATTTATCTGCTGGTGCTGATTGTTATTTTTTCGTTTGTTAACTTGAGAGAATGGCTACTCAAATGGCCTAAAATAGGGTTTTTAATTGTTTTCTTATTCCTCATAACATTGTTTTTTCATAACCAATACACTCATTTTTATAATGGGTTACAACAGTACCCCAAAATTAAAAAACTAAGTAACGATTGGGGAATCCAATGAAGTTTGGTGAGAATTACTGGTAGAAATTTTGGTGAACCATGGGAGCCAGGAAAAGTATATCTGGATGATCAAGAGATGGTAATTAAAAAATGGAGTGATAAAGAAGTGATTTTTGAGGTGCCGGTGATGGACAGTGGTGAAAAAGATTTAATTGTAAAAAATATAAAAGATAAAAAACCAAAAGAACAATTATTTTTTGAAATAAAATGATAAAAAAAATATTATTTAATTATAACTTATGTCTTTTAGTTATATTTATAACTTCTTTACTTAACATATTAAATAAAGCAAATATATACATTGATATTTATTTTTTTAATTTAATATCATTTTTTTATATATTAGTTTTTTTACTTTTTAATGTAAATAAAATTGTTTTTTTAATAAAAATAAAAAAGAAGTTATTATTACTATTTCTAATATCAGTTTCAATTTCATTGTTTTTTATTATAAAAGATAACACCAATCCATTAGTTATTGATACTATAATTAGTAATAATCCGAATTACGAACAAGTGACTAAAAATGAAAAAATTATAAAAGAAATCATAGTAAAACAAGATAATCTAGGAACTATATTAATACCGCTAAAAATTAATGTTACTCAAGAGGAAAATTTAAATAAAATAAAAGTAAATTTTAAGTTAAAAAATGAAAATAATGAAGAAATATATAATAATGATTATGAAATAATATTTTCTAATGAGGAAGTAGTTTTTCCATTTGGTTTTCCTATACAAAACGATTCGATTAACAAAAAATATTATGTTGAATTAATAAATTTATCAGAACAAAAGATATTAACTGGAAATAAATTTTCTGAAAGGTATGTTTACTCAATAAAATATTTTAACTCAAAAGAAAATATTTTTAATTTTTTAAAAGAGAAACTTAAAACAATTCTAGTAGTTGACTATTATTATCCATTAATTTTTCAATTTTTAATTATACTTTTTTTAAGTTTAAATAAAATTATTATAAAAGATAATGATGAAACCATTGTTAAAAAAACTATTATATTATTACTAATACTTACAGGATACTTGAATATAAATAACTATATAAACTATATAATAGATATTTCATTTATTATTAATAATAAAATTCTAATTCTTTTAAATTTATTTACTTTTTTTACTTTACTTGGTAAGAGAAAAAATAATGAAGAAAGTAAACTTTTAATAAATAACAGTGTTCTAATAATATTGTTGTTTTTATCATTTATAATTAAGTTCTACAACTTAGGTGATTTGGGTTACATAACTGATGAAGGACAAACAGCTCAATACTCAAATATAATAAATAAAAGTTTTTTTACTTGTTCTGATGGGATTTGTTTGTTGAGAGGGTTGCCTTATATTTATCCAACAGCAGTATTAACATATTTTTTTGGAGTTAATGAACTAACAATAAGATCTACTGGAGTACTATTTTCTTTGTTCTCAATAATTTTACTATACAAAATACTAAAAAAGTTAGATTTTTCAGAAAACACTATAAACTTATCCATACTATTAATCGGAACATCTGATTGGTTCTTATCTTTTTCTAGATACGCTAGAATGTACCCAGCTTTGCTTTTCTATGTTTTACTTTCAATTTATTCGTTTACCTTATTTTATGAGAAAATTAAAATAAGATATTTTTTTGGCTTTTACATTTTTTTTGTATTATCTATTTTTACTCATCAGTTCGGTATTTTGCTTGGTTTTTTACTCTTAACACCTTTTTTTACAAATAAAAATAAAAAATTTTTAAACTATAAATATTTTTTTCTTTGTTCAATTATTTTTATAACAATAATATTTTTCATGACAAATATACCAGGGCTAACATATTCAAAAAATTATATCGGATTTTATGATATAAACGTTTCAAGACTTCAGAATGATAAATTTTGGTTTTTGAGTAATCTGCAGTATCCAAATATTGAAATTATTGGCGATTTTATTAAGTATTTCCCAATATTAGTTGTTCTATTTATTAAATTTTTAATTTCTAATTTAAAAAATAAAGATAAGAAAAATATAATTATATACTTTTCGATATTTTCAATATTTTTCATTCTTATATATAAAATTCAATTTGCTACTAAATATCTTTGGTGGATCCTTCCTTTTATATATACATTAGCCGCTGAAGAAATAAATTTAATTAATAAAAAAAGTAAAACGATATCAAAATTAATAATTTTTCTTATAGTTATTCCATATATGTTTGGAACTCATAAAATTTTATTTAGACAATATGGAGAAAGTTTTTCTGAAAATTGGCTAATATCTCCAACTCATACATCAGATTATTATGTAGATGATAAAACACCAGTTGAGTTTGTCTCTAAAAGATATTCAAATGGAGATATTATTATTTCTGATTATTGGATGCATGATGTTTATTTAAATATTTTAATTAACAGAAAAAGTAACTATTTTATATCTGAATGGAGTGGAGAAGAATTTATAAACAGATTTCCTTTTTATAAGCTTTACCCAATAGAAAAAAATAAATACAAACTAAGTGAAAACGGACCAATAATTATAAAAAAATCTATTGAATTAGATCAAATTATTAAATCTAATAAAAGAATTTGGATAATATCCTCATTTGATGCTATTGGAAGAAGGCATGAACATATTTCTTCAGAAGATGTAATAAATTATTTGAATAAATTTAATAAAAATATAGTTTACATAGGAAAAGACAAAAACAGCAGAGTTTATTTATTTAAAAATGAGTAGTACTTTTTTAAAATAAAGTTTTTAATTTCTAATATCTTAAGATCAAGAGATTCATCTTCATTTCCATATTTGTTGCTCTCATAGCTATTAATAAAATTCTTTAAATTTACCAAAGCTTCTTTATTTTGTATTATATTTTTTCCACTAATTAAGTTTTCATATATATCTAATAATTTATTAGAAAGCTTATCTACAGAAAATTTTTCAATAACAAAATTATGAGCATTTTTACTGATTTTTTTGTACGTTACTTTATTATTTATAAGTTCTATAATTTCTTTAGAGATAGTCTCTGGTGTATTTCTAATAAAACCATTTTTATTATTCTTTATGATTTCTATTTGAGCATTGTCAAACATTGGTGTTGCATTAGTTATAATTGGTTTTCCATAATACATAGATTCGACATAAACATATCCAAAAGTTTCACCAATTAAAGAAGCATGAACTAAAATATCAATACTTGATATAAACTTATTTAGCTCATACTTATCCATTATTTTGTCAATAAATATAAAATAACTGTTGAGATTTTTATCTTTTATTAATTTTTTTATTCCATCTGTTACCCCAACAATAATAAACTTAAACTTAATATTTTTTTTTGAAAGTATATCTACAACATCCACTAAAAGTGGACTTATTTTTAAGTTATCTTTTCTTCCATATTTAGCTAATACTATTTCATCATCGTTTATTCTAAGTTTTCTTCTAAATTCAGTGGTCTCCTTTTTAGTAAATTTATTAAAATCTCTAATATTTATTGGATTATAAATTATAGTATTTTTTCTTAAAAAATTATTAATTTTAATATTATTTTTTTTAATAAACCTCATTGCAGTAAAATTACTTACAAAAATTCTATAATCAACCAAATCTATATTTTCTTTTTTAGCAATTTTTCCAAAATGAGTAGTTTCTACAATTATAATATTTTTGTTTTTTTCTTTAACATATTTTTCAATTTCATAAGCTCTATTACTAGATCTGTTGAAATGAATTATTTTAATGCTGTTTTTTTCTATAATTTTTTCTAAATTTGACTTTTCACCATTACAAAAAAAAACATTTTTAAATTTATTCTTTATATCATTAAACAGATCTCCTTTTTCAAAAAAAGAACATATATATACATTAGTAAGTTTATTACTATTAATATAATCTATAAAAGTCAAACCAGATTTTTCTGTTCCACCAATTCCCAATTTATCAAAAACATAAAGAACATTAATCATTTAGTCTTCTCTAAAATAATAAAAAGTTGTGGTCCATAGTATTTAAATGGGTAAACTTTATTTATTCCTAATATATAAAAAATATTAATAATTATTAAAGTCGGGGCATATAAAAAATTTTTTTTGGGTTTAGTTGTATTTTTAAGTTCCCATAGAGAACTTTTTTCTAGCACTTTTACGTTATTATTTCCTTTTAAATAATGTAAAAATGTCAATAAACTTGGCTCAATTGTAGTATCCCAATCTGGTAAATATTTATTTTCTGTAACAATTGGAGTGACTTTATCCCAAATAATCTTTTTTGTATCTTTTTTAAAAATTAAGAGATCTCTGATTATTATTCTAAAAAATCTTTTTATAAAATTCTCTTTACTACAAGGAGATCTATATATTGGAGAACCAAAATTTGGGCATATTATACCTATTTTACCTCCTTTTTTAGTTACTCTAATCATTTCTTTTAAAATTTTTTCTGGATTTTCTGTATGTTCCATTACAAATGATGAGTAAGTAAAATCAAATTTATTATATTTAAAATTAGTTTTTTCTATATTTTGTTTAGAAAAATTAACATTATGATATCTTTTTTTAGCTATTTTTATAGCGTTTTCACTATAATCAATTCCAAACAATTTATTGTGACCATTGTTCATTCTAGATAATTTAGTTCCTTCTCCGCAACCAAATTCGATCACATAGTTAGATTTTTTAGATATCTCTAGAAATCTTAAAAGTCCATGATTTGATTCCAAATTTATACTTGTTTCTCTAGACTTTTTATAATAGTTTTTATTGTATATGGAAAGACTAATTGACACAAAGATTATTCCTTGATTGTAGAGTTATAATATCTTGAAACAAATATATATGGATTAATAATATACCTAAGATATGATTTGATCTTGTTAAATAATAAATAATTATTCATATATTTTAATTCGATCGAATCATTCTTAAATTTAAATATAGCCGCTTCTTTTACCATTTCCTTTTGAGATTTAAAAAATACTTCTTTTGTTTCAAAGTCATTTTTCCAAAAGAAACCAGTATACTTTTCACTAACTTTCTTACAACGTAGCTCTTTATAAGCTGAATGAACTGAAGTTTTTGGAGTAAAAGTTAATTTAGATTTAGTTGTACTAATCAACCATCTATGATGACAAAAACCAACATATCTGTCTGAATTCATAAAAGGATCTATATTATTTCTCATTTCAAATGCTCTGTTTGGAAATTCAAAATAACCTGCCTTAGAAATTCTTTTTATCTCATTTGCCAAAAAAATTGGATCCTTTATATCCTCTAACACATGTCCACATATAACAAAATCGAATTCCTTATCTTTAAAAGGTAGTTTTTCTTTTATGTCGTGAATTATCCATGTTTTATCACTAAAATTTTCAGGCATATCTTTTGGATATGAGTTCTGTCTTTTTCTTGTTTTATAGGGAAGTATATCTAATACATGTGTGGCTCTATTAAAAGGTCTTTCCCAAGCACCAATGTCTAAAACTTTATCATTCTTTTTAAGAATTGATATTATTTTTTTGTAGTTTTTCTTTTTCATATTTTTTAACCAATCTAAAATAATACATAAAAATCATTAATAAGTTGGACAAGCTCACAACAATAATACTTGAGTAAGCTATTCCAATTGCTCCAAATTGTTTTATAAAAATATAGTCCAACAACACATTGATAATACCAAAAATAAACAATAATTTGCTAACTAAATCATAGTCTCCAGTAGATGCCATAAATCCCTGTGGGAAAATTCCATTTAATATAGATATAAATAAAACAAAAATTAAAATATAAAATATAGAAAAAAACTCTTCAGAGTAATATTTGGCAAAAAACATACTTACAACTGGATTGATTATTAATGCCATAAACAATGTTAATAAAAAAGCCAAAATTATAGAATAAAGTAGAAAATTTTTAAATTTTTTAATTAGTAAATCATAGTTCTTATTATAAGAATGTTTTGTTATATATGGTGAAATAACTTGTGCGAAAATATAAATTGGTAATAATATTATGCTATTAATTTTATTTATTATTTCAAAATAAGATATTTGATCAAAATAATTGAACTTTCCAAGAAAAAAAACATCAATTCTTGAATAAAAAAAATAAGCTACACTTCCAATTCCAACAATAATTGCATAATTTAATATTTTTTTTATATAAAAAAAATTAAATTTATAATTTAACCTACCAACAAAAACAAATAACAAAATAGAGATTAATAAATATAAAATAACTTGTGAAAGTATAGATCCAGTAATATCAAAATATTTAATTAGTGGATATAAAAAAAGTAAAGACAAAATACTAGAAAGAATAACCACTATAGATAAAAGCTTAAACTTCTTAAGACCTCTGTATATTCCATCTAGAATTGAGCTGAATGGAATTATATAAATTAAGGAAACAATTAAAAATTTATAATCAAAAAAATTTGGAAAAAAATATTTCCAACTAAAAATAAAAACAGATGATATAACTGTTGAAAAGAAAAATACAGTTAGTAGGGAATTAAATATTAAATTATTTAATTCTTCTTTACTACCATCTTCTATCTCAACTACTTGTTTGTTAACACTAACAGATATGCCAAAGTCGCAAAACGAAGCCAATAAAAATATTATTGTCATTAAATAACTATATTTACCGAAATCACTTGGTGATAAAAAATAAGATGACAAGTAAAAAATAATGAATGAAGTTCCTTGCTTTATAAAAATTTGTATAAATCTCCAAAAATAATTTTTTATTGTTAGATTGTGTTTTTTAAATATTTCTATTGATAAGATCGACATATTTTTCACCGATAATTTTATAATTATATTTATTCATAACTTTTTCATAGCCAAGTTTTGCTAATTTATATCTGTAATTATAGTTAGTATCTAATTTTTTAATTGCGTCAAAATATTCTTTAGATGTTGAAGCAAAAAAAATTGAACCACCTGATATTAATTTTAACTCTTCAGTTGGAGTAGCTATTACTGCTTTACCTAAAGACCAATAATCATACAATTTTATAGGATTTGTAGATTGATTTAGTTTGTTGTTTTTTAGTGGAATAATTCCAATATCAGTATTTCTTAATAAAAAATTAGCTTTATCAATTCCAACGCCATCATGAATAGAAATATTTCTAATATTTTTTGATTTATCTTTTAATTCTTTTTTTATGGGTCCTTCTCCATATATTTCTAAATAAACATTTGGCAATTTCTCAAATGCATTAAAAACAGAGTCAAAATCAAACCAATCTCTCAATGTACCAATAAAAATTACTTTTTTTATAGATTTATTGTCATTTTTAACAGCTATTTTTTTAATATCCAATTTTCCATTAGGAAAATATAAAATATTCTTATGTTTTTTTGTATGAATATTAAATTGTTTTTTGCTAGTAGTTGTAATTACTGAAGAAAAAGAAAAAAGAATGTTTTTTGCTATATATTTCCAGAAAAATTTTGTAAAAATGTTTTTTTCGACCTCACTCCAATCATCTATTAAATCAAAAACAAAAAAAATATTAAAGATTCTACAATAAATACAAACAAGTATAGAAGTTAGATAGTTATCAGAAATAACAAACTTATAATTATTCTTTATAACAAAAAATAAATTTAAAAAGTTTTCATATAGTAAAAAAAAGAAACTTTTTTTTAATTTTGAATTTCTTTTAATAATAGACAAGTTGGGTGGAATCTTATTAATTGATAATCTCTTCAATCTTAGTGATTTCTCTTTGTTTGAGTAAATAATTGGCTCTAAAAAATCTATTTTATAATGATTTGATATATAACTAGATAAAACTTGTTGTCTAGCATAATAATAATCCCAAACTACTAATGATATATGTAACCCTTTTATCACTTAAAAAATTCCCTGTATACATCTACAGTTTTATTTACTGTTAGATCCCAATTATATTTTTTAACATTTAATAGTCCTAATTTAGTAAGTTTTTTTCTTTTTTTGTCATCATTTAGTAAAGATTTAACTTTATTAACAATATCATTTACTGAAAAGGGATTAACCATAAAAGCTGAATTCTCAACAAGTTCTTCCATTGGGCTATTTTTTGATGTTATTACCGGAGCACCACATGCTTGTGCTTCTAAAACTGGCAATCCAAAACCTTCTACCAAAGAGGCAAACAATACAATATGTGATGATGAGTAAATAATTGATAAATCTTTATTATCTACAGAATCTAAATGAATAATATCTGGATTGTTCAAGATTTCTTTATTAAATCTCCAACCATATCTTCCAACTAAAACAAGTTTTAAATTAAATTTTTTATTTGAATTTATTTTTTCTAGTGTTTCAACATATCTCTTAATATTTTTTCTTGGTTGAATCGTTCCTACAGCTAAAATATATTTATTTTGTAAACCATACTTTTTCCTAATAGAGTCTATCTCTCCCTGCGTATGTTTGTAAAAAAGCTTATGATCTACTCCAAGGTTAATCACTTTTATTTCTTTATTTAAAATCTTTTTATAATATTTTTCTATAGATTTTTTAGAATATTCAGAATCGGTTATTATTATATCGGAAAAAAGTATCGTCATAAAAAAACTCAACTTCCAATATAGATGATTTAAAAAAGTTTCTGTCTCTGGATGAATTATGGGAATTAAATCATGTAAGGTAGTAATTTTTTTTATTGGGAAAAAATTAGAAGTACTTTTTGGCAAATGTAAAACGTCAATTTTTAAAAATAAGGCTGTAATTGGTAAAATAAATAAATCATACAAAGGTAAAAGAAATTTATATTTTGGAAATAAAGCTATTTCTTTAACTCCCTTAAAACTACCCAATAAACTTTTTTTATTATAAAAAACTATAATTTCTAATTCTTTATATTTTTTTAAATTATCTATTAAATTAATGACATAATTTCTTACACCGCCACGCTCAGATAAGGTCCTTGCATCAATGCCAAGCCTAATCTTCTTATTTAGCTTTGACATCTATTATCCTATTGACTGTTTTAGCTAAAGACTCAGGAGTCTGATTTTTAATATATATACCATTTTTACCTAAAATTTTTCTATTTTCATCTATGTCAAAACAAACAATATTTTTAAGGTTTAAGTATTTATATATATATAGCTTAGCATTTGCTTCACCACTACTACCTAATAATTTAGGAGAAATAGCTATATCTAGATTTTTTAAGTACCCACCAGCTTTTTCATATGGGACTTTTCCTGTCAAAGTAACCCTTTTTTGAATATTTAGTTCTTTTATTTTTTTATTTACATAGTCTAAAGGATATCCCATTATTAAAAAATAAAAATTTTCATCTATATACGGAATTGCATCTAAAATGAAATCAACCCCTTTATAAGGTTGTAATCCGCCTAAGTAACCAACTATTATCTTATTTTTTGGTAAATCTAAATCTATTTTTTTAATATTTTTGTTAAAAAGCATTTTATTTGGTAAGTCTTTAATAGCTTTAATTTTATATCTTCTTCCAAACTCTTTACCGAAAAATTCTTTTAACCCATCTGTTGAGGTAACTATTTCATCACTATTGAGAACTATATATTTTTCAATTTTTCTTAAAAGAGTAGCTATAAAGCCGTCTTTACTTATTGTTTTATGACTTGCTAATTCACCAACCAGTGAACCCTGTGCATCAAAAACAATAGTAGTTTTAAATATTTTTTTTAAAATAACTCCAATTAAAGCTGCTTCAAAAGTGTGTGCATATATATAATTAAAATTATCAGATTTATATACAAATATTGATTTAAGTAACAATAAAACATCTGCAAATATTTTAAAAAAGTTAAAACCTGGAGCTGTATTTTTATAAAAAGGTATTTTAACTATTCTTTTTGTTTTAACTCCATTTATCTCTCTCCCTAAGTTATAAGTAAGTAAAATTATGTCATTATTTTCTTTTTTTAATCTCAAATAACTATCCAAAACTCTTATGCTACAGCCTCTGTCAGAAAAAAAAGGAGTTGTAGCTATCATTAATATCTTATTTTTTTTCATATATTGATTCTCTAAAATTTGATTATAGATGTTGCAATTATGCCATAAAACTGCTTTTTGTTGGTATACTAATTGCTGTGTTGAATAAAAAAATCTTAATTATTTTCTTAACTGGACTTTTTTTACGGTTGTTACTAATGCCATTTGCTTTACAAGCAGATCTAATTTCAGCCAATTATCGAGCTCATTTAATCAGCGAATATGGCTTAATGGGTATTAAATCTAATCAACCTCTGATTAATTATGTTTATGCCACTAATTTACTAACTGCCAAACTATTTTATTCAGACATTAAATCATTTTTTGCTGAGAGTCATGGTGTATCTACAACTTCCACCACTAGTAGTGTCGGTGATTGGTTGAGCTTTGTTAATAATAAACAAGTAAATAGTTTTGTTTTCTTTCTAAAAATACCGCATTTACTAGCTGATATCGCTCTTTTCTTTTTATTAGGAAAATTGTTTGCCAAACACCAAAAAAAACTTTTGATTTTAAGTCTTTGGTGGTTTAATCCAGTGAATCTTTATTCTTTTTATGTTTTTGCTCGATATGACTCATTAACAATTCTGACGCTGTTGTTAGCCACTGTCTTGATTAGTAAAAATAAAATTACGAGTGGATTACTAGCTTTATTAGCAGCCATCCAACTCCGTTTCCAACCAATTCTATATTTACCACTATTTCTAATTTCTAGCTGGAAAAAAATAGAATTAAAGCACTTTTTTAGAAACATTTTGTTGACTGGCTTCATATTTTTTGGAGTTTTATTTTTAGAAAACAACTTGCCCTATGACCAGCACTTATACCAACAAGTCAAAAACATAGAAACCAATCAATTGGTAACTCAAACAGCTCCTCAAGAAACAAACATAACCAAAATAACTAATTTACTGCAAAGTCCTTATCTTTTGGCTACCTCTGTCGGTGGAAAAAGCACTCTCAATAAACTTATTATTTTTACTATTCTCTTTGCCATTACCAATTTTCTTTACCTATTTACCAAAGAAAATAAAGATCCTAAGGAATCACTCTTGAAACTCAACTCAGTTTTATATCTTTCCTTAGCCCTTTACTTCCTAGTTAATGACTTTTCCCCGCATTACTTTGTCTGGCTATCTGGTTTTGCCACCATTGCCGTAGTTATTCATAAGCAATTCTTACCAGCATACTCATTAGCTATTCTAGGTTGGTTAATCATGGGTATTTTTTCTACTGGCAATTTTGCCATTACCCAAAACCTATTTTTACCTGTTTCACCATTGCTGTTTAATACTCCCCAGATAGGCTATGTGGTCCCACAAGCTGCTCAACTATTTAATCTTGGTCGGTTGATTTTAAATCTTGGTTTAATCTGGTCTGGGTTTATTGCTGCCAGATATTTGTTTAAAGATATGCACCAACTTAAAGATTGGAAAAAAGTCTTTAAACTAGGCTTATTAAGCTTAATTAGTTTCATTTTTATTTTCCCCAATAGAATAGAGGCTGCGAAATTACCAGTTTATAAACAAGAAACTATGGAAAAGGTATTTTTAGAACCGGGAATTATTTATCAAAATCAGTTTACTGTAGTAACTTCTGAATTTGGTTCTTTAGATCTAAAATTTGATACTGGCAGAAGTAGAGAAAATCACCAACTTTTATTTCGTCTAAAAGAAATTAATTCTAGCAACTGGTACTACCAAGCCACTTATAACACGGCAGATTTTTATAATCATGCTTTTTATCCAATCGGGTTTCCCACTATTACCTATGCCATGAATAAAACTTATCTCTATGAAGTAGAAATTTTGGATCAACCAGATTTACCATTTGCCATTTACCATAATAGCTATGTTGTTTCTAAAGAGGGGAGTCTTAAAGAGTTGAGTTCACTAATCAAGCAAGACTTAACAGCAAAATGGACCAACCAACAACCATTCTTTATTTTCTGGTTATCACTATTAGCTATCAATCTAGTAGCGTTGCTGGTGGTGATAGTAAAAAAATGGGATAATCAGTCACAATGAAACTTCTAGCCTCTACTGGTCTAAATCAATCCCTTTTTACCATAATTGGTAACCTCATGGGCACAGCACTATCAGCTATAGCCATTATTCTATTTATCCGCATCATAGGACCAGAAAAATACGGAGAATTCAGCGTAGGCTTTGCCATAGTCTTAATACTCACAAGAATCATAGACCTTGGCCTCAACACCGCCATCGTCAAATATGCCGGAGAAACAAAAGAAAACAACAACAAAAATTTCATCTACAGCTACACCCTCAAACTCAAACTAATCATTACCACCATCTTAATAATAATTGGCATCCTATCATATAAAAACATAGCAACATTACTAAACCTTAAAGAACCATTGATAATATTAATAAGCTTCACCTTTGGCCTAGCCACTGGCTATTACGAATACCTAGTTGCTATCCTCCAATCTCAACATCTCTTTGGTAAAACAGTCTTAGCAAATGCAATCCAAGCAATAACCAAACTAATCGCCGCCATAACCCTATTGTGGTTGGGTACTCATAACCTAATCCCACCATATTTCTGGTATATCTTTGCTCCGTTTATTCCATTCTTTTTTTTCTACTGGCTAGTACCAAAAACAACCAAAATCAACTTAAAACAAAAACAACCAATATTACAAAAAAAGATCTTACTTTTAGCTCGTCATGCAAGCATAGGACTAATTTCTGCTGGCATCATTGAAAACATAGACATCCTCTTCGTTCAAAAAAATCTCTCAACCTATGAAACTGGCCTATACGGAGGAGTAAGCAGAGTAGCCCTATTTTTTGCTATCATTGCCTATTCACTAGGAAACGTCCTAAACGCTAGAGTAGCTAGATACAAATCTCAAGATCACCTCGCTAAATACCTAAAAAAAGCCCTAATACTCTCAGGCTTAATCTTAATCAGCTTTATTATTTTCATTCCATTAATCAAACCAGTTATTTTACTAACAATTGGCAATGAATACCTAGCAGCCCAAAACATTCTATTAATTTTAATGGCAAGCTCCTTCTTTGCTTTAGCAGCAATCCCCTTTATTGCTCTGTTCTATGCTCTAGAAGCAGACTGGTATTTTTCCATCAGTGGCATCCTACAACTAGCAATTGTCTTAATTGGCAATATTTTCTACGTACCACAAATGGGCTTGGAAGCAGCCGCTTGGACAAGATTTTTCACAAGACTTTTCTTACTAATCTTCACAGCACTAATAGGAATCATTGTTTACAAAAAACAACTTAAAAATAAATCATAGATTTGACCCACAAAGTGCTAGTTGTAAGCAACACCCCCAACATGCTTATATTATCCTTGCATCAATCAACAGAAAGAACAGGCTTTGGTTGAAATAATTAAAATCCCTCCTGACATGGAAATAGATCTTCGTATCCACGACGACCTAGGTGCCAACGTCCTAGAAGCACGGAAAAATGGCATCGACCCCCTCAACGGCTTCATGGCCCAAGTCTTCCTAGGCTACGAATCACAAGGCAGAACCCCCTTTACCCCAGAAGACATTCAAAACTTCATCTTCCTCCTTGCCACCCACCGCAAATTCGAACCATTCGCCATCATCATCATTGACCTCTTTGGCACCACCACCTTTACTGATTTATCCTTTGTCAAAACCAACGACCTAGAAATTCCTATACCAGAAAAAAAGAACGGGAAGGAAACAATAGCTTACCAACCAAAGAAACATGCACGCCTCAAAAAACCAAAGCTTAGCCACCAAGCAAAAAAAGAACTAGAAAAAAACAGAAAAAACCAAAGAAAAGAAAAAAGAAAAACAACCTAATCATGAGTGAAAAAATCAAAATACCCAGAGCCCTAAACGCAGAAATCAACCTGCGAGACGACCTAGGATCAAATATTATGGAAGCCTATGTCCAAGAAGACGGACCACTCAACGGCTTCATGGCCCAAGTCTTTCTTGGCTACGAATCACAAGGCAGAAGACCATTCACCCTAGGAGACGTCCAAAGATTCTTAGCCGGACTACTGGGACATGAAAAATTTAAGCCCCACAGCAAAATCATCGTTGACATCCTAGGCACCACAGACTTTAGCGGAATAGAATTTGAAGAAAAACCCAATCTCTCTGACCATAGCAAAACCAAGAAAAAACATCTTAAAACAAACCGAGATAGTAGGGGAAACAGATTTGGTGGAGGAAGAAGATAAACTTACTAACTACTCCACATCAGCATCAGCTGGATCATCACCAGCACGCCACCAAGCCCAACGAGACAAAACATTAATCGCCTCCCTCAAAGACATATGAACCATCAAGCGATCTGTTATCTCTGCCAAAGCATAGGTCTCTTGAAATTGATCAGGACTCTCTCTTCTCACACTACGTCGGAAAATACGTTCCATCTGCCAAAATTTTTTATCTCTTTGCTCTGCCATACCAAAATTATACAACAGGAGAATTACTTAGCAAACCAAGCCACCGTCTTCCTCAACCCCTCCTCAAAACTCACTTGAGGCTCCCATTGAAGCAATTGTTGGGCCTTACTAATATCTGGCTTCCTACGAGTAGGATCATCTCCAGGCAACTGCCTAAACTCTATCTTAGCAACCGAAGACTCCTCATAAACAGCTCGCCAAATAATCTCGGCAGTATCCTTCACCGTAAACTCACCAGGATTACCAATATTAACCGTCTCACCTCTAGCACTAGGATTAGTAGCCAACCTAAGAATACCCTCAACTAAATCACTCACATAACAATAGGAACGGGTTTGAGAACCATCCCCAAACACCGTCATCGGCTCATTTTTAAGAGCAGACATAATAAAACTAGGAATCACCCGACCATCATCAGCGCCAATCCTTGGACCATAAGTATTGAAGATCCGCACTATTCTCGTATCAAGCTGAAAATCCCGATTAAACACCCCACAAATGGTTTCACCCAATCTCTTTGACTCATCATAACAAGACCTAACACCATTCGGATTAACATTACCCCAATACGTCTCTCTCTGTGGATGTTCCAATGGATCACCATAGGCCTCAGAGGTACCAGCAAAAACAAAAGTACCCAAAGGATTAGTAGCTTGCATATACTGCAATAGATTATCTGTAGCCACCGTATTAACTAAATAAGTTTCTCTTGGATATTTCTGGTACCAAGGTGGGGAAGCGGGTGAAGCAAAATGAAAAATATAATCAAAGACCTCGCCCTGCAAATAGTTACCAGCCGGTTGAATCACATCTGCCTCTACAAAAGCAAAGTTCTCTGACTCTATCTCAGCCAAATTATCAGCGTTACCAGTCAAAAAATTATCTACTCCCATCACCAAACCACCCTCATTAAGAATGGTCTCTACCAAATGAGAACCAAGAAAACCGGCAGCACCAGTCACTAAAACTTTTTTACCATTAAAGCGGTCAGTCATAACAAAATTATTGTAGCAGAGAAGAACGGACTAAATAGTCACTAATCCATTTTGACAAAACAAAATAGATCAAATATGATGCAAAGCTATCAGGTTAACAAGGACATACAGAAAGAGGTTTCATGCCTAGTTCAGAAAACCCAGTACCAACCTATTTACTCGAACGCATCAAACAGTTCGTCACTGACCCCCAAAAACTAAAAAGAGTAGACACCCTCACAGAAGAAGAGGCCTATGCCATTGCCAACCAAGGATATCTAACCCCAGAACAAAGCACTCTCCTAGACCAAGACGAAGCCCTTCACACTCTCAGGGTCATTGTCTACCAACAACTAATCGACTGGGCATCTAATGAAGCAGAGGGCATTCAACAAGAAATCATTGACTTTATTAGCTCCGAAACCTTTGTTGACTACCCAGACTTTTTGACCAACGAAAAAATCATGAACGCCGCCAGAGGCGAATGGATTAATGACCACAGCCAAACCCTCAACCAACTCCGTGAATTTGACCTAGAAATCTTGGGTGCCAGAATCAGTGACCATGGTGATGTTGAAGTTCTTATGACCCACAACCAAGTCAAATTTGCCTATGCAGGCGGAGGCTTTCCTAGCTTTATCTCTATCTCCCAAAAAGACTATGCCATTCCACCAGACGTAACCATTGGCTTGCTAAAATATAATCCGGCCTCCGCCATCAAAGGAACAGTGGGGGACATCTATATCTCTATGAAAGCCCCTTACCCCACTAGTCACACTAGCCAATATATTGAAGTGGTATTACCAAAACCAGCAACAGAATAGATTGGTTTTTTACTATCCCATATTTATATCTTATTTGATACTTTCTGATATAATAAGTAGTCTGGTAGAAATTTCTTAACGCAAGAAAACTTCTGCAACTTAATAACTGGTGTAAACCTTCAATGCTTTTGAGGATGTACCACTGTAGCTTTGCTCACCAGCAAGGACACAGTGCACACATCCTAAAAAAACAAAGGAGGTGAAAAAACATGGTTGACTGGACAAAGATTTTGATTCATTTGGCTGCCTGGATCATTCCTGGCATCTGGATGCTGAAAACTCACTGGAAAATGCTGGCTTACTGCCTCGTAGTGTTTGGAGGACTGGCTATTTTAAGCGGCGAACTCTATCCACTATTCTGGGCAGTCTACAGCTTCGTGGGCTTTCTCTGCGCTATCTACCTCAAAGGTTGGTGGCGCACAATCGGCTTGCTCTTGATCCCGCTCACCAGCTGGGCGGTTATCACCTATGTTTTCACCGGCACCATCTTCTGGCTTCGCTAGAAATGATGTCATCACGCTCCCTCTGTTGCAAGACAGAGGGAGTAGTTCTTTAATAAGGAAAAAAGAAATTGAAAACCTATTTATCTCTGTTTGGCCTCGCGCCAAACAATAGGTAACTAGAGATCAATTTCTAAAGGAGGCTTCAATGGAACTCACGTTCTTAGAAGTCCTGGGACTAATAGCTCTTCTGCTGTTGTCCCTCATCGCCTGGGTGTGGTCACTGATTTCAATTCAGTGCGCAACAGGAAATAGTTGGCTAACAATGATTCTCGCAGTCATGTCATCTATTTTCTTGAGTGGTTTCCAACCATTCCACGACATCTCAGGTTGGGCAGTGTTTTTGGGCGGGTTGATAGCCAGCTTCATCTTGGGGCTGAACAACGGCATGAACCTGGTTTTGTTGCATTTGGGAAAAGTAATCATCTTGCTTTTACTATATGCCTCAATTACCAGCAGAATGCCAATCAACCAACTCTATCACCTGTTCTAGCCCACAAGTTCCATCCCGTCGTGAGACGGGGTGGAACAACCTCAAAAATCATCTTCACCACAGACAACCAGCAGGTTATGATGAGAAGGTGAGAAAAATCATTAGTCATCTCCTCAAAAAACCCATTTGGCTCATAATAGCTTTTGCCCTAATCCTACGCCTCCCACTACTCACTGGCTCTTTTTGGCTAGATGAAGCTGCTCAAGCCATAGAAAGCAGTCGCCCCCTTGCTGAACAACTAGATATCGTAGCCGACTTCCAGCCACCACTCTTACATTACCTAATCCACTTTGCCACTTACTTCTCCTATCAAGAATGGTGGCTAAGAATGTGGGGAGCCCTTATTCCAGGAATCATAACCATTTGGGCTAGCTACCAAATTGGTAAGAAACTTTTTTCAGAAAAAGTTGGACTCTGGACAGCCCTCCTGCTCGCCACTTCCTCTTTCCACATTTTTTATTCACAAGAACTCAGACCATATAGTTTGCCAGCCATGTGGGGCTCATTAAGTACACTTGCCCTAATCACCAAACCATTTAACAACTGGAAATTCATCCTCTTTTCTCTTGCTGGCCTCTACTCCTCATATCTCTATCCCTTTCTATTAATTACTCAAATAATAGTTTTGTGGCTCAGACAACGATCAATAGCAAAACTCTTACAAACCACTCTGCTAATCACTATTGGGTACTTACCATGGTTGCCAATGTTCTTTCAACAACTCAAAGCTGGTCAAAGCCTAAGACTAGAAATTCCAGGTTGGGAAACAGTAGTGAGCATCCCACAATTTAAGGCCTTACTTTTAGTACCCTTGAAATTCATTTTTGGTGTCCTAAACCTAGAACTGACTTGGCCATTTCTATTTGCCATTTTCATCTTCGGGTTTTTATGTATAAAACTTTTTTGGCAAAACCCAAATCACCTGTGGATAAATCTCCTAAACAACTTTGGTAATCTCCCAAAGCTATGGCGAAAATTAGACTCCCGAAACCAAATGGCTTTACTTTTATTTCTTCCCCTTATTACAGCCTGGCTAATTTCATTTGTTGTTCCAGTAATACAACCCAAGAGAGTCTTGTTTGCTCTACCATTTTTTTACTTAATATTCACTTCGTTATTGGCCTGGAAAAAAATAGATAAAGAATCTAATAAAAACCTGCACTTCCTACTATATTTCTTTCTCTTCATCAATCTTTGGAGCACAGTAAGCTACTGGCACGAAACTACTTTACAACGAGAAAACTGGCGTGAGCTAAAACAAACTATTGTTGAACGTTTTCCAGCCAGTTCAACCCTTGTAATCATGTCCTTTGATGGTGCCTTTGCACCCTGGCGTTGGTACGAACCAGAATATCCCACTTTGGTTACTGGCAGACGTCATGTCCAAGATGTGATTAGTCTAAAAGAAACACTCAAGCCAACCTTTGACAAAGAATATGTCTTGGTCTTTGACTATTTACGCACTCTCACTGATCCTCAAGACAAAATCTTGGAAACTCTAACTGACTTTGGCTTTACTGGTAGAGGAGTCATTGACTATCCAGGCATTGGGTTTGTAAGAATCTATGCCAGAACCCATAGTGCCATCAGCACTCTTAAGCGTTAATGCTCAGCTGGTTTATGCTATTATTTATTAGTTATTAGTCAAGAAAGTAAAGATGGCAGACGAAAAAAGAAAATTACCAAAAGAAGAAACCGAAAAACCAGAAACTATGGGCCCTGAAAACATCATGGCTGCAGTAGAAAGCGGTGATCCTGCTCAATTATTAGCTGCTCTTAAAGAAGCCTTTAATTTCATTTCTGGAGCAGACGAAACCAATGCCATAAGAGAAATTACTGATAACAATATGGTAGATACTTTTTTTGCTGAACTAGAAGCCGATGGAGAAGCCAGAGTTAAATTTGGCTTTGCCGGCGGTTTTCTTTCTCTGGGTATCGTAAAATTTGAAGGACAACCAGCCTCAGTAGGTTTGGTTGATAAAACTGTTAAACAAGAATATAAGGCTAAGTGGTCTGGAACAATGTTCGGCTAAATAATTTATGAAAATCGGCATTGATTTTACCCCAACTATTTATGATCGTGGTGTTTCTAGATACACCAAGAACCTAATTCGTAGCTTAATGGAACAACCAGGAGCTGATCTAGCTCTATATGGCTCTTCTTTCCGTCAAAACGAGATCCTAAAAAACAAAGCTCAAGAAATTTTAAGCATGGCCAAGCCAGTGGGGGAATACGTCTTAAAAGTCCAGAATTACCCACCTACACTCTTATCAATTTTATGGAAACTGGGGTTGAACCCAATAAAAAAAATTTTGCCTGATATTGACGTTTTCCATAGCTGGGATTGGCTTCAACCACCAGATAAAGATCTGCCATTAGTCTCCACTATTCATGATCTTGCTATCTTAAAATATCCAGAAACAGCTCATCCTAAAATCTTAGCTGCTCACCAACAATCATGGAAAGTCTTACGTGAAAGAGACGCTGAAATCATTACTGTTTCTCAAGCTACCAAAAGAGACATTATTGAATTTTTGGGCATCCCAGCCTACCGCATTACTGTTATTCCAGAGGCTTTGCCCTATGAAATCCGCTTGATCAACGAAAGGCTAACTGAAGAACAAAGTGAACAAATTAAACAAAGACTAGTACTCACCCGTCCATATATTCTCTTTGTTGGTACTCGCGAACCACGTAAAAACCTCAAAAGACTAATCGAGGCTTGGGAAGGAATCAAAGACGAAGTTGATCTTTTAATTGCTGGTGAAACAGGTTGGGATGAGAGTGGTAACTATCAAATTCCTGGACTAAGATTCTTGGGCAAAGTCACTGATATAGAACTTAATGTTCTCTACGCAGAGGCCGAGGCATTTGCTTATCCCAGTTTAGATGAGGGCTTTGGCCTTCCAATTCTAGAAGCCTTTTATCATGGTACCCCAGTTATTACTGCCGACTTGCCAGTCATGCTAGAAGTAGCTGGTAATGCTGCTCAACTAGTCGATCCAGAAAATGTTCAAAGCATTAGGCAAGGCATAGAAATAGTGTTAAATGAAAACACCGAAGAACAACGTACTCGCTTACAAAGAATGATTATTAGAATGCATATGTTCAGCTGGCATCTTGTCGCTGAACAAACCTTAGAAGTCTATGCGAAAGCGATTGAGCGTTATGGAAAATAGGAGATATAGCTTTGCTTTTGATGGCAATGAAGCTAATGTCAAAAATAGAGTGGGTAGTAATGTCTATGCTTTTGAAATTCTTAAGTATTTACACGAAACTACTTTAGTTCGTTCTGACATCCACTGGACTATTTTGCTAGCTCAATCTCCAGAAGAAGATTTTCCTCCAGAAAACAATTTGTGGCACTATGAAATAGTTAAACCAACTAAATTTTGGACACAATGGGCATTGCCCATTCATTTATTTAAAAACAAAAATGTCTATGATCTCCTCTATACACCAGGGCACTATGCTCCTCGTTTTTCTGCCGTTCCCTATGTTAGCAGCGTGATGGATTTGGCTTTCTTGAAATTCCCAGATCAATTTACCAATAGAGATGCTTTTCAGCTTAAACACTGGACTGAATATAGTGTGCTGAAAGCAAAGAAAATCATTACTATCTCTGAATTTTCTAAAAAAGAAATTGCTCAAACTTATGGTCTTCCCTTGGAAAAAATTGAAGTAGCCTATCCTTCATATGCAATGATAGAAAAATATTCTAATTTACGATGGAAGAGTTTTGTAAAAAAACACAAGCTACAACCCAATCAATATTTTCTCTATCTAGGCACTATTCAGCCTCGTAAAAATTTGGAGGCTTTAATCGAGGCTTTTGAAATTTTTTACCGCAACCTAGCGGCCGATCAAGTTCATGGTGCTCAAGCTAAGAAAATTAGAGAGATCTGGCCGCAACTGGTTATTGCTGGTAAAACAGGTTGGCTAGCAGATAAAGTACTAAATAGAGTTAAGAATTCACCTATTAAAGATCAAATTGTCTTAACTGGTTTTGTGGATAATTCTCTAAAAAAACCGCTCTATGAATATGCTCAGGCATCTTTGTTGATTGGTTTTTATGAGGGCTTTGGTATTCCACCTTTAGAATCTCTTTCTGTTGGAACACCAGCAATTGTTTCTGATAGTAGTAGTTTGCCAGAAGCAGTGGGTAGGGCTGGTTTACTTGTTAATCCTAATGATCCACAGGCAATTGCAGGAGCCATGAAAAAAGTCTGGACTGCACCCAAAATTCGTCGTCAAACTTGGAGTAGAACCGCTAAAAAACACAGTAAAGAATTTACTTGGAAAAAGACTGGTGAAAAGATTTTAACCACTCTTTTGGCTGTAGTAAATAAAAGAGAAAATAATGGTAGTTAACTCTAAAATTTCTGTGCCCATTCTAGGAATTGATCCCGGCTATGACCGTTTGGGCTGGGCCATAGGAGTGCCTCATGGCAATAGCTGGACAACTCTAGAATATGGTTGTATTGAAACTCCCAAGACCATGACTCTTTTTGATCGCTATCAATTATTACAACAAGAGCTAACTGAAGTTATTAAGCTTTATCAACCAAAGATTGCTGTGGTTGAATCCTTATTTTTCTTTAAAAACCAAAAAACTGCTTTAAAGGTCAGCGAGGCAAGGGGAGTGATTTTGAGCACTTGTTTTACTCATGGAATTAAGCTTTATGAATTTACTCCTTTGCAAATTAAGCAAGCAGTCACTGGCTATGGTCGAGCAGATAAAAAGAGTATTGAGAAAATGGTTAGGCTACAATTGAATCTGGGTAGTAAAAAAGTTCTTGATGACGCCATCGATGCTTTAGCAGTGATGATGACTTTTCAAGCACAGCGCAAGTTGTTAGCACTCTAAAAACGTGATAAAACTATTCTCAAGATGATCGGGTTTCTTTCAGGTAAGGTCCAAAAACTTAATAATGCAATTTTAATTCACACTACTGGTGGAGTGGGTTATTTAGTTGAAGTTGGCCCTTCATATTTCCTTAGAATTCAAGATGAACAAGATATTTCTCTGTTTATCTATACTCATGTTAGAGAAGATGCTCTTAAGCTCTTTGGTTTTCAGAATCAAAAAGACCTATCACTCTTCGAATTAGTCTTATCTGTATCAGGAGTAGGACCAAGAATTGCTTTGGCCATTATTGATACTGGAGCAGAAAGATTGGTTGCAGCAGTGCAAAATGCAGATGTTACTTTTTTCAGCTCAATTCCTAGGGTTGGTAAAAAACTAGCCCAAAAAATTATTATTGAACTCAAATCTAAGCTTGGCGGTTTAAAAGATTTGGATCTTAGTCCATTATCACAAACAGAGCAAGATGTTTTAGATGGTTTATTGGGCCTGGGTTTCCCAGAGAACCTTATTCATGATGTGCTCAAAACACTGGATACCAAGCAACCAGTAGAGTCATTGCTGAAAGCAGCTGTAAAAAAACTTTCTAAGGCCATATAAATATGCTTGAGCCTATTTCTCTTACTACTGACCCCCAAAATGTTGAAGAAGAAATTCTTTTTACTTCCCTTAGAGCTCAGGATTGGGAAGAGTTTTATGGCCAAGAAACCACTAAGAGATCGTTGCAAATTGCAATTGAAGCGGCTAAGCAACGCCATGAAACTATGGACCATGTCTTGCTTTATGGACCGCCTGGTTTGGGTAAAACTACTCTTTCTCATATTATTGCCAAGGAGATGGGGGTAAATATTAAGATTACTTCTGGTACAGCCCTAACTAAAACCGGTGATTTGGCAGCTATTCTCACCAATTTGGAGGATGGTGATATTCTTTTTGTCGATGAAATCCATCGCTTGTCAAAGGCTGTAGAAGAAACTCTTTATCCAGCCATGGAAGATTATGCTTTGGATATTGTTATCGGCAAAGGTCCATCAGCTAGGACAGTTCGGATTGATCTGCCCAAATTTACTTTAGTTGGAGCAACCACTAGGTTTGGCTTATTAGCTGGTCCTTTCCGTGACCGTTTTGGTCTTATTCAAAGACTAGAGTTTTATGATCCTAAGGGTTTACAGAGAATCATTACTAATGGCGCTGCTAAGCTTAATGTTAATCTTGATCCAGCTGCTGCCTTATCAATTGCCAAGAGATCAAGGGGTACTCCCAGAATTGCTCTTAAGCTTTTCAAGCGAGTTAGGGACTATTCTCAAATTGAGAATGGTGGAGATGTTACTCCAAATTCAGTTGAGAGAGCTTTGAATATGTTTGCGATTGATGCCTTGGGACTGGATCATAATGATCGCAGGTTCTTAATTGAGATGATCGATAAGCATGGTGGTGGTCCCGTTGGTTTGAGTACTATTGCTGCCACTATTCATGAGGATCCTGGGACTATTGAGGAAGTGATTGAGCCATATTTGCTTCAAGTAGGTTTTTTAAAGCGTACTAATAAGGGTAGAGTGGTGAGTAAAACTGCTTATGCCCATTTGGGCATTACTTATTCTGAAAAATAATTTTAATGAAACAAAACTCTGTTTCTCAACTATATTTCAGCAACAAAGATCTAACTGAACGCCTAGAACAAATCCTAGCCTATATCAAAACTGAAACACCATTTGTTCTAGACAAGCCCTTACAAAAAAGTAGCTGGTGGAACTCAAAAAAAATTGGTGCCATCCACTATAGTGGTAGTTTTAATAACACCCCAGCCATCCTCAAAATCCAGGGCACCAAACCAACAACTAGTGAAGCCCTAATGATAGAAAACTTCACCAACCAAAACCAAAGCCAACTAATCCGTGCTCCCAAAATATATCTCTATCTTCCTTGGCAAGAAAAACTAGAATTCGAAGCCATCATCATGGAAGAAACCAACCACCAAAAAATAGTAAACTTACCAGCCTCCAATCTAGAAATAACTACTTTCTTCAACCTTTACCATGAATACAAAAAGAAATGCCTCAATAAACCTTGGTTAGAAAAACCAAATATCTCCCTAGCAGAACAAACCCTCAAAAACTTTGCCACCTGGCAAAAGATCTCAGCAGAAATCCATCCCAACCACCCACTCAAAAAATCTACCGACCCAGAACTAATTAAAAAAGGAATCAACCACTTAGCTAAAAAACTAGATAAAACAACTTGGCAATTTATGCATGGCCACTTTTCTACCAGAGACCTCTACCAAACAAACAAAGAAACAATAATCCTCTCCAACCTCTACTGGTCATGGCGTCAACCATTTTATGACGCTGTCTTTGGCTTTCACTGGTATCAATATGATCTAGCAAACACAGAAAACATCTCTCTAGAAACTCTTTTAGTCCAACGAAAAACCTGGAAAGAATATATTTTAAACAACATCCCTCAAACTGAGCTCGACCATGAACTATTAGAACTAGCCTTTTTAGAACGCAATCTAGCTGGCCTAAACCTAGATGGACTCATCTCTGTCTCTCCAAAAGCCAAAGCCCTAATACAACTTACTAGAGAAGATATTGCTAAAGCCATTAATCGCTAACCTTTGCCATATCTAGTAGTCTGCACTATACTATTCCTTATATATGCCAATCACTGATAAAGACGGCAATTCATTAACTCAAACTGAAATCTTAACCAAGATAGTTGGTCGCATTAATGCTATCTACCTAGAACTTGTAACTGGCTGGCTCTGGTGGTGTGTCGGCTTCATTCCATTTCACTCTATTAGAACATTTTTTTACAGAGCCTTTGGCCTACAAATAGGGGAGGGATCCACTATTCACATGATGGCCCGCATCTATGATCCACGCCATATTAAAATTGGCACAGGAACCCTGGTGGGAGAAAAAGCCACTCTTGATGGCCGCAAACAACTACCCAACTCCCAAGGCGGACTCATAATCGGCAACCACGTCGACATTGCCTCTGAAGTCATGATCTGGACCAGTGAACATGATATCCACTCAATAGACATGAAACCTATTGAAGCCAAAGTTATAGTTGAAGACTATGTCTTCATTGGCCCTCGCGCCATTATTCTTCCAGGAGTAACCATCGGCAAAGGCGCTATTGTAGCAGCTGGAGCAATCGTTACTAAAAATGTAGAACCAGGCTCAATCGTCGCTGGTACCCCAGCCAAAGAAATTAGTAAACGTAAACTCTCAGAGTACAAATACAAATTAGGCCGCCCTCGTTTGTTCCAATAAGAAAACTATGGCAAAAAATACTTCTACCACCCTTGATCTGTCAATTATCGTTGTTTCTTACAACACCAAACTCATCACCATTCAAACCCTAGAAACTGCCATTGCTGATCTTAAAGCAGACAATCTCTTGAATAGAGTTGAATTTTTCATCGTTGATAACGACTCCAAAGACGGTTCTGTAGAAGCAGTAAAAAAATTCATGGCCAAGCAAAACGTGAAATACACAGTAATTGCCAATAAAGATAATAATGGCTTCGCTTGGGCTAATAATCAGGCCATCAAACAATCTGATGCTAAAGCAGTTATTCTGCTTAACTCCGATACTATTACTCAAAGAGGTGCCTTTAAAATACTTCTAGAAACATTCGCAGAGCACCAAATAAAAGAAGCTACAGCCCACCTTGATTCTGAAGAAAAATCTTTTACTGATAGACTGGGCATCATTGCGCCAATGCTCTTGAACACCGATAAAACTCTCCAAGCCCAAGGAGGAAATTTCCCTAGCCTCCTGTCGCTCTCAGCTCAAATGCTATTCCTAGATGATCTACCAGTTATTGGCAAATTTATTCCTTCAACCCAACATACTGGTCGCAATGAGAGAATGAAAAAATCAGACAAAAAACTTACTTCAGTAGACTGGTTGGGTGGCACCGCCATGATGATCCGTAAAGAAGTTATTGATGAGATAGGAATGCTTGATGACGGCATCTTTATGTATGGTGAAGACATCGAATATTGCATGCGAGCCAAACATCATCACTGGGACATTGCTATTCAACCCCAAGCTAAAATCATTCATCTTGGCAATGTCAGTGCTGGATCAGAAAATGCTCTAACCGGCGAAATGAAGGGCTATGTTTATTTGTGGTCCAAGTTTAAACCCAGCTGGCAAATGCCTATTATGAAAATGATTTTATGGAAAGGCGCTTTGCTCCGTTTGTGGCTCCATAAATTTATAACCAAAGACGAGCGTCGTGCTGGAATTTACCATCGTATTTTAAGTAAAATTTGGAGTTTTTAATTTATGCTTAAAAAGAAAAATTTGAGTTTTTGGCAAAAAATCATTAACTGGGCTGACAACAATTTAATGTTTGTTTTCAGCACCTTCTTGTTAACCTTTATTCCTCTTTATCCCAAGATTCCTTTATTTGATGTCATCCCAGGCTATATTGTAAGAGTCAGATTTGAAGACATGCTAATGATCTTAGCTGGAATAATCTGGGTTACTCAAGTTTTTAGAAAAAAAATCACCTGGAAATCACCGCTATTCAAACTCCTTGGTACTTATGCTGGCATAGGTTTTCTTTCTCTTCTCTCAGCTGTTCTAATTACTCAAACTATTCCTGCAGAATTAATTCATGTTGGTAAATCTGTTTTACACTATTTGCGTTATCTAGAATATTTTTTCCTTTTTATCATTATGTACGCTTCAATAGAAACGCCGAAACAAGCCAAGACTGTGGTTTGGAGCCTTGTTTTTACAGTTTTTATTGTTAGTTTCTATGGTATTGGCCAAAAATATTGGTATTGGCCTGTCTACTCAACGATGAATCGTGAGTTCAGCAAAGGAGTCAGACTCTATTTAACAGAGCACGCTCGTGTTCAATCTACTTTTGGTGGTCATTATGATTTGGGTGCATATCTAGTTGTAGTTCTGCCAATTCTTCTGAGCTTCGCTTTTTTAAGCAAAAAGAAATGGGAAAAAAGAATCTTCCAATTTGTTCACGCTTTTGGTCTATGGCTATTGATTATGAGTGCTTCCAGAGCTCCATTTGCTGCCTATGGTCTGGCAGTATTCTTTGTCCTGCTCTTTGTAGCCTGGCAAGAAAAAACTTGGTTAAAAAAACTTTGGTCTTTTATTAAAAAATCATTTGCTATTGGCTCTTTAACCCTCTCTTTAATGCTGGTTTTTGGCAGTGATATGTCAGAGAGATTCTTACAAGTCATTGAAGGGTATCCTCAAGTAATGGCCTATTATGACCAGGGTAAAAAAACTTTTGATGAACTCAATGCTGAACGTAAAAAAACCAGAGATCGTTTCTATGATTGGCTTGGAATTATTGAACTAGGTCCACCAGAAAACTCTATTGGCTTTGATAATTCTGATGACCTAGCTCCAGTCTTAACTGCTACAGACCAACAACCTGTTACTAGACCAAGTGATGTTTACAAAGACATTCCAGATATTGTTGAAGTCAAAACACAAAACTCTGATGGCACCACCACCACAACCACAGTAGAAAAAGAACGAACCTGGTCGGCCAATGCCCTAAAATATGGTTTATCCATGGCTATACGCCTAGACACCCTCTGGCCCAACGCCATCAAAGGCTTCATGAGAAACCCATTACTAGGCAGTGGCTACGCAACTCTAAATAAAGAAACAGTCATCCAATTCACTGAAGCAGAAAGCACCGACAACAACTTCTTGAGAGTCTTAGGAGAAACCGGCTTATTAGGCTTCCTAGCTTTCTTCGGCATCATCATCCTAGCCATGAAAGTAGCTCTTAAACATATCTTTGATCAAGACATCTTAAACTCTGCTCTGGCAATTGGCCTATTTGCAGGCTCCATCGGCCTAATGGCCAATGCCTCATATATTGATGTTTATGCTGCCTCCAAAGTCGCTTTTAGCTACTGGGGAGTAGTTGGCCTGGTACTGGCCACCCTCTCACTACCAAAAGATAAAAAAACAATTTTAAACCGTAAAAAAAAGTAAAAACATGAATAAAATTTGGCAACAACTGAGTAAGACTCACAAGCAAGTCTTGTTACTCATTTTGTTGACCCTCATCCCACGCTTATACCGCATTAACAACCCCATTGCCGACTGGCATGCCTTTCGTCAAGCAGACACAGCCTCTGTAACGCGCGAGTACGTCAAAAACGGCATCAACCTACTAGAACCTCACTACCATGATCTATCCAACATCCAATCTGGCCATGAAAATTTAGCTGGCTACCGAATGGTTGAGTTCCCACTCATCAACGGCCTAATCGCTGGAGTACTACGCCTCATCCCAGCCCTACCACTAGTTCTCACTAGCCGCATTTTTTCTGTTTTAGCCTCACTTGGCACCGTATACTTTCTCTACAACTTCACCAAACTACTAACCAAAAACGACAAACTAGCCAACTTCGTAGGCCTTGCCTTTGCTCTAATCCCTTACAACATCTACTACTCCAGAGTAGTCTTGCCAGAACCATTTCTCTTACTCTTTAGCACCGGCTCACTCTACTTCTTTCTCCAAGCAATAAAAACAAAACAAATCTATACCAACCCAAGCTTTTGGCTCTCAGCCATGCTTCTAGGCCTAGCCATTCTACTTAAACCATTTGTAGTTTTTCTCATCCCAATCTACTTAGTCCTATACTTTCAAAACCAACCAATCAAAAAACTATTTTCCTGGAGCTGGATAGCTTTCGGCCTAATTGCCTTACTACCATTTTGGTGGTGGAGAAACTGGATCCTCCAATTTCCTAGCGGCATCCCTGCCTCAGACTGGTTGTTCAACAGCAACCTCATCCGCCTTAGACCAGCTTGGTTTCGCTGGCTATTCTACGAACGCCTCACCAAGCTAATCTTAGGCTTTGTAGGAATTATCCCTGTCACACTTGCTTTCTTTACCAATAAAAAACCACTCAAAACAGTGCTTTGGGCCTGGGGAATTGGACTGCTCACTTATCTAATAGTCATTGCTACTGGCAACGTTCAACATGACTATTACCAAGTAATTTTTATCCCATTCATCTCCTTACTAGTCGGCAGCGGCTTCTATTGGCTGTGGGAAAAAGCCACTAAAAAAACTATTCTCTTCAAAACCATGGTCATTCTACTTGCCATTACCAGCTGGCTACTTGCCTGGCAGCAAGTCAAAGGCTACTTCAATGTCAACCATTGGGAGTATGTTGAAGCCGGAGCCGCCGCCAACAAACTACTACCACCAGAAACAAAAATAATTGCTCCAGCCTTTGGCGATACCATCTTTTTATTCCAAACCAACCGCACCGGCTGGCCAATTGGCTTCGACATTGATAATAAAATTACTATGGGAGCAGAATATTACCTAACCACCAGCTATGATGATGAAGCCCGTGCTTTGGAAGCAAAATACCTTACAATAACCAAAACAGACAAATACCTATTATTAGATTTAAGAAACCAAAAACCATAACCATATGAAAATCTTAATGCTCACCCCATATCTACCATACCCCTTGCTTTCTGGTGGACAAATTCGTACCTACAACCTTCTCAAAAAACTAGCTACAAAACATGAAATCACCCTGTTTGCTCTCATCAAAAACCAAGACGAAAAACAATACATCCCTGAACTAGAAAAATATTGTGCCAAAGTCAAGGTTTTTCAACGCTCAGAAAAACCCTTTACCATCAAAAACATCATTAAAGCCCTATTTTCTTCATATCCATTCTTGGTCATTCGCAACTACGTACCAGAAGCAATCGATGCTATTCGTGAAGAACTAGATGCAGAAAAATATGATCTAATCCACGCCGAAACCTTCTACATGATGCCTCACTTGCCAGAAAACGATATTCCCACCATTTTAGTCGAACAAACCATTGAATACTTAGGTTATGAAAGCTACGCCAAAAAAGCCCCCAAACTATTTCGTCCATTACTAGAATCCGATATTAAAAAAATCCGCCGCTGGGAAAGACACTACTGGCGAGCCTGCGACAAACTAATTGTCATGAGCGATGATGATAAAGATTTTATTGGCAAACAAATCAATGCTGGTGACAAAATAGATGTAGTTGCCAATGGCGTAGACTCTGCCTGGTTTGCCCAAAAATCCCGCCAATTACCAAAAGAACCAACCCTTTTATCAGTGGGTACTTTTAAATGGCTCCCAAACCAAGAAGCCGTAGATTTTCTAGTCCAAAAAGTTTGGCCTTTAGTCAAACAAAAACTCCCCTCAGCAAAACTCTTAATTGTGGGCAACGCCCCCACAGATAAAGTATTAAATTACGGAAAAACAGATAAACAAATCAATGTCCTGGGCAGAGTAGAGGACATTAGAACTGCTTTTAAAGGATCTCATGTTTTGGTTGCCCCAGTTTTTAGTGGCAAAGGCACTAGATACAAGATTTTGGAAGCCATGGCTAGTGGCACCCCAGTAGTTGCTTCAAAAATTGCCGTAGAAGGCCTAGATATTAACCATGGCCTCCATGTTTTAACTAGTAACTCCGCCACTGAAATGGCAAAGCTTGCTATAGAAGTAATAGAAAACAAAAAACTCTGGCAACAGCTATCAGAAAATGGTAAAAAATTTGTTAATGAAAACTTTGATTGGAAAGAAATTTCACAAAAACTTGATATGATTTACAAAGAAATCGGTACCAAAGGAACCAATTATGGCAAAAAAAATGAAAAAAACAGTTAAGAAAGCAGTTCAACCAAAAAAGAAAAATAATCTTCAAAAAAAAATGGTTATAAAAACCTCAAACTCAACTAGTGATCTAGCGATTATAGTTTTGAACTTTAACACCCAATTTTGGTTGAAGAAAACTTTAAATAGCGTCAAAGACTTTTATCTTGATCGCACTAAATACAAAGTAGAGATAATCGTAGTTGATAATGATAGTAATGATGGCTCACCAGAAATGGTTGAAAAAGAATTCAAATGGGTAAAGCTAATTAGATCTGGAGGAAACATTGGTTTTGCTGCAGGCAACAATGTTGCTTTAAGACACATCACCGCTCGTTACAGCATGCTACTCAACAGTGACACTGAATTTAGTGATGCCTCAAACCTAGATATTATCATTAAATATTTAGATGAAAACACTGATGTAGGCATGGTTTCACCAAGAGTTGAATTGCCAGATGGATCTTTGGATCCAGCATGTCATCGTGGCGAACCAACACCTTGGGCTTCTTTAACCTATTTTGCTGGACTAGAAAAAATGTTTCCCAACAGCCCATTACTAGGCCAATACCATCAAACCTTTAAAAATTTAGATGAAATCCACGAAGTCGATGCTTGCACTGGAGCAGCCATGATCTTTCCTACCAAATTCATGCAAAACAAAGTGGGCTATTTAGATGAACAATTCTTTATGTATGCAGAAGACATTGATTGGTGTCGTCGCTTCCGTGAAGCAGGCAAAAAAGTTGTTTTTCATCCAGGAGCCAGAATCACTCATCATAAATACAAATCTGGTATTAAAAGCTCTTCCACTCGCTTGGCCAAAAAAGTTCATAACATGTTCTATGACACCATGCTGATGTACTACGACAAGTGGTATAGCAATAAATATCCTAAATTTTTTAGAACCCTCCTTCGTACTTTCTTATTCATTAAAAAAGGTGGGTTATAAATAATGACTAGAATTGGCATTGATTGTCGTTTAGCTGGCCAAGAACATGCTGGGATAGGCCGTTATACCCAAAACCTAGTCCAAAGACTTGTTCTTAACAAAGATATCAATTGGGTATTATTTTTCAGCAACTCAACTCAAGCTCGTGAAATATTACCCCAAAAGCTAGATCACGTTAAAGAAGTAATCACCCCAATTCGTCACTATTCCTTGCTTGAACAAATTAAGCTTCCCTTAATCTTTGCTAAAGAAAAACTTGATCTTCTACATGTCCCTCATTTTAATGTACCGATTTTTTATCAAGGAAAAATCGTTGTTACTATTCATGACTTACTATGGCATGAACAAAGAGGTAGTCATGTCACAACTCTGCCTGCTTGGAAGTATCGTTTAAAATATTGGGGTTACACAGAAACAGTCAAAAAAGCAGTGGAAAAAGCAGCTAAAATCTTTGTGCCCAGCACAACTGTAGCCGCAACCTTAGCAAAATATTATCCCAAGGCAAAAGATAAAACTATTGTTACATATGAAGGAGTAGAACAAACCTATCTCGATCATGAAATAAAAGAAAAACCAAGAAAAAAACAATTAGTTTATACCGGCTCACTTTATCCTCATAAAAATATTAAGGTTGTTTTTCAGGCCCTACAAAAACTACCAGATTTTTCATTAAAACTAGTCGGTTCTCGTAATGTTTTTCAAGACAATACTAAAACCCTAGTAAAAAACTATAAATTAACAAACCAAGTTGAATTTCTAGGCAAACTATCTGACAAAGACTTAATCAAACTCTACGAAGAAAGCTTTGCCCTAGTATTTCCTTCATTTTCCGAAGGCTTTGGCCTACCAGGACTTGAAGCTATGGCCGTTGGCCTGTCAGTAATTGCTTCAGACATCCCCATTTTCAGAGAAATCTATAAAAATGCCGCTGCATACTTTAACCCACTTTCTAGCGCAGAACTTTTAGAAACCATTCATGCTCTTAATTCATCAAGAAAATTTTTAACTAAAGCTGGTAAAGATAGAGTAAAAAGCTTTTCTTGGGATAAAATGACTGATAAAACTTTCAAAATCTATCAACAAGTTTTAAAACAAAACCATGCCTAAACAAGTACAGCAACCTAAGGTTGCCCTAGTTTATGATCGTGTTAACACAGCATTTGGTGGAGCCGAAGATGTCTTATTGGCTCTACATACTGCTTATCCAAAAGCTCCTCTTTATACTGCAGTTTATGACCCCAAAAAAGCTACTTGGGCCAAAGTCTTTCCATTAGTAAAACCTAGTTTTTTAAACAAATTTCCTTGGTTAAACAAGCTTCACCGTTGGATTCCCTTTTTAATGCCAATAGCCTTTGAAAGTTTTGATTTTAGTAGCTATGACATCATAATTTCTATTACTAGTGCCGAAGCTAAAGGCATACTTACTCTGCCTCATCAACTACACGTTTGTTATTTATTAACTCCACCAAGATATCTCTACCAAGATAGAGAACATAGTTTGCAGTCACATTACATTTTTAAAATACCAGGAATGAAGTGGTTGGCGGAGAAATTATTAAACTACCTCACTTGGTGGGATCAACAAGCTATTTTTCGTCCAGACACGATTATCCCCATTTCACAAAGAGTAGGGCAAAGAATAAAAAAATATTATCCAAATATCAAAGCCACTACTGTAATTTATCCACCAGTTACCATGGCTTCATTGGACAAAGAAAATAACATAAGAATTGAAAACCAGCCAACTAACTACTTATTAATGGTTTCTCGTTTAGTTTCTTACAAACACTTGGAACAAGCCATTGTTGCTTGTAATAACTTAAAAAAGAATTTAGTAATTGTTGGAGATGGGCCAGAACGTAAAAAACTACAAACATTTTTTACTAACTACACTTTTTGGTATCCATTCATTAGTGAAACAAAACTTCATACCCTATACACACAGTGTGATGCGTTGTTAATGCCAGGAGAAGAAGATTTTGGCATTGTTGGCTTAGAAGCAAATAGCTATGGCAAGCCAGTATTGGTAAATTGTAAAAGTGGTGTTGCCGAGTGTATTGATCATACTTTTCATGGCATTCATATTTCTCAAGAAAAAACTGCAGAAATTGAAAAAGCCATTATTTCCCTCGAGAATACAAAATTTAACCCAAGTCAGCTTATCCACAACGCTAAAAAATATGATACAAATACATTCGTGCAACAATTCACCCAAGTGGTGCAATATAACTGGCAACAAAAACAGAAAGAAACCTTATGAAAACTTATCCACACGCCTATGCAGTTATTTTAGCTGGTGGAGGTGGCACACGTTTGTGGCCAAAATCTAGAAATAAAACCCCTAAACAATTTTTAAAACTCTATGGTCAAAAAACCATGATTCAAATTGCAGCCGAACGTGTTTCCAAACTAGTTGATGCTGAACATATTATTGTGGTCACTAATGAAAAATATGCTGATGAAGTAAAAAAACAATTACCCCAAGTTCCAGCCATTAATATCTTGGCTGAACCAGAAAAAAAAGACACTGCTCTGGCAATGTTGGTTGGCTCACTTTTTGCCAAAAGCCTTGATCCAAAAGCAATTATTTTAAATGCTGCCTCAGACCACACTATTATTAATGAGGATGAATTTGTTAAAGTCATGGAAGGCACAATTCAAGCAGCTACAGAAAGTGAAAACTTGGTCACCGTTGGTATCTTGCCAACTTTTCCCACTAGTGCTTTTGGCTATATAAAAATCGATAAAAAAATTAAGGAGCTAAAAAACAAAGTACCTTTATACAAAGTTGATAGTTTTACCGAAAAACCAGATGCTAAAACAGCCCAACAATTTATTGCCACCGGCAAATACTTTTGGAATGCCAATATGTATGTTTGGACAGCAGAAACCTTGAAAAAATCATTCAAAAAACACATGCCCTCACTTTATGAATGTACTAAAAACCTTGATACTTTATCAGCAGAAAAATTTCATCAAGCACTACCAGCAGTTTATGATGGAGCTGACGCAATCTCCATTGATTATGCCATTAGCGAAAAAGCAGATAATCTCGTCCTAATTCCTGGTGACTTTGGTTGGAGCGATGTTGGTGATTGGAAAGTTGTTTATGATCTGGGCGATAAAGATAATGAAACTAATGTAGTGGTTGGTGATGACGATAAAGTAATGACAATTGCCATTAATTCTGAGGGTAATTTAGTTCATACTAATGGTCGGTTGGTAGCTTTGGTTGGCTTAAAAAACATGGTGGTGGTAGACACAGATGAGATACTAATGATCTGCCCTAAAGATCAATCTCAAGACGTAAAAAAGATTGTAGAAAAACTTAAAACAGAGCAACGTAAAGAATATTTATAGACTTATGTTAAATTACGACCAACAAAAAAGAATCTTAGATCTACTAGTAGCCTTTGCACTCATGATCGTTTTCTTGCCTTTTTGGCTTATTGTTCCTGTTTTAATTATCATTAGCGATGGTTTTCCTATCTTCTTTAGTCACCAACGAGTTGGTAAAGATGGACAAAAGTTTGCAATTAAAAAATTTCGTTCAATGGTCAACAATGCTCACGAAATTTTACATAAACAAGATCCTAAGTTATTAGAAAAATTCAAAAAAGGCGATTGGAAGTTTCCAGCTAATGAAGACCCTCGTATTACCAAACTTGGCAAAGTTCTAAGAGCTCTCACTATTGATGAATTTCCTCAACTTTTCAACGTTATTAAAGGCGAAATGAGCATGATAGGTCCACGTGCCTACATGCAAGAAGAACTTGATGAACAAACTAGAAAATACCCTGAAACCAAAAAATATGTGAAGGCCATTCTCTCTATCAAGCCAGGCATTACTGGACCCTGGCAAACTAGTGGTCGTAATGAAATTCCTTTTGTCCAACGAGCCAAAATGGATGCAGAATACGCTAAAACAAAAAATATCTGGAATGATATTAGAATTATTCTCAGAACCCCCAAAGCCATGATCTCTAAGTGGTAAAAATATCTAGAAATTTGCTATACTGACAGCTATGACTGAACAAGAGCCTATGGTTGATGTTGTCAGTGAACCAACCGCTGAAGAAAAAAAATCTTTAATCGCTGCTATTTTTGCCAAGAAATCTCATGAACTAAAAACAGAGAATCATGAAGAAATTGTTGAACTTGAAAAAAAACCCAAAAAAGTTCAACCTTGGAAAAAACCTCTATTAATTGCCGCCAGTATTGTCCTAAGTTTAATTTTAATTATTGGAATCTATACATTTGTAATAATCAAACAATTCAAAACTCAAGCAGAAACATCGATGGCAACTGCCAAACAAGCTTACGCTACTTTCAAGGCCCAAGATCTACCCAATACTCAAAAAGAGTTGGCAACTCTCCAAACAGGATTAACAGAATTACAACAAACATATCAAAAACTAAACTTCTATCGCTATGTTCCAATAGCCAGTTGGTACTACGTTGATGGCGAACATGTTTTCAAAGCAGGAGAAGCTGGTCTAGCCGCTGCTCAAAAAGCTATTGCCGAACTAGTTCCCTATGCCGATGTCTTGGGTTTTCAAGGCGAAGATTCTTTCACTGGTGGTACTGCAGAGGATAGAATCAAAATCTTAATCGATACTCTTGATAAAGTCATGCCATCATTTGACGCTATTACTCAAGATCTTAAAATAGCTGAAACTGAACTATTAGCCATTAATCCCAATCACTATCCAAAAACTATTAAAAACCAACCAATTCGTAGCAGAATTACCGAAATACAAACCATGTTTAAAGACGGAGTAGATGGATTTATAGAATTTAGGCCCGTCCTTGAACAATTGCCTGATCTTGCTGGTGGTAAAGGCGAACGTAAAAAATATCTAGTTCTTTTCCAAAACGACAACGAACTACGTCCAACCGGAGGTTTCTTAACTGCTTACGCCGTTATCTATGTTGAAAATGGTAAAGTCACCCCAGAAAAATCAGATGATATTTATGAACTAGATCAAAAATTTACCAAACGCTTACCAATTCCAGAAGCTTTAGGCAAATACCTAACCACAGAAAAATACTGGCACTTGCGTGACATGAACATCTCGCCAGACTTCAAACTCTCTATGGAACAATTTTACGAACAATATAAAACGGTAAGAGGCGAACCAACAGATATTGACGGCATTATTGCTGTTGATACTAAGGTTCTAACTGATCTTTTAAGTGTTTTAGGTCCAGTTCAAGTCCCAGCCTATGGAACTTTCAGTGCTGAGCCAGATAATCGTTGTGATGGCTGTGCTCAGGTAGTTTATGCTCTCTCAGAAATCATCACCAAGCCAACTCCATACCTCAGAGAAGATCGCAAAGGCATCCTTGGTCCACTTATGCAATCAACTTTACAAAAAGCCTATAGCGCTCCCAAAGAAAAATGGCCAGAGCTTTTTCAACTAATGTGGGGAGATCTTGAAGGTAAACATATTCAGTTATATTTCACTGCAGAACAAGCTCAAACTGCAGCTGAAACAGTTAATGCTGCTGGCAGAATGATTGCTCAAGAAAATGGCAATGACTTCTTGGCCATTATTAATGCCAATTTGGGTGGAGCAAAATCAAATCTATTTGTTAATTACGATGTAAAACAAGAAATACTGATACCGGAATCGGGTATGCTAGAAAAATCTGTAGAAATCACTTATCGCAATACTCGCAAAGCAGATAACTGCAATCTTGAAGCCGGAAAACTATGTTTAAATTCAACCTTGAGAGATTGGACACGTCTTTATATCCCAGCTGGATCAGAACTAATCTCTGCTCAAGGCTTTACCACTGAACCAGTTACCTATGAAGAAAATGGAATGCAAGTTATTGACGGCTTCTTTATTCTAGAACCACTTGGCTCTGCCAAACTCAAACTAACTTACAAAGTACCTTACACTGATGAAAAAACCTATCGCATTCATCTTTGGAAACAGGGTGGAGTAGATGACTTTGAAACTCTTTTTGACGTCAATGGCGGAGAAGAAAAAATTCTAGTCAATAAAGACAGTTTGGTGGAAATTCCTTTTTAGACCAACATGCTTAACAAATCAAAATCTTTTATTACCCAAGGAATTGTTATCAAGCGCTCCAATGTTGGCGAAACAGACAAAGTTGTAACCTTCATCACTCAGGACCATGGCAAACTAGTTGGCATCGCCAAAGGAGTCCGTAGTTTAAAATCTAGCAAACGTGCTCACCTGGAGCCTGGAAATTTGGTAAAAATCTTTGTCATTGAAACCAAATCAATGCCAATTATCACTCAAACCTCGTTGCTTGATCCTGTACAAAGCTCTACTAGAAGCTCTTTGGCAGACATCCGTAGCCTATCCCAAATCTTAGAAGTTTTTGATCGCTTATTCATGGAAGGGGATGGGGATCAAAAAGCCTATTTACAAGCTCTTAAGCTGCGAGAGGCTGTACTTATAGATCGATCACACAATCGCATCCAGCCACTACTAAGTGATTTAATTGAATATCTTGGTTATCAAAACTTTACAGAAACTCCACATCACTCAATCCTTGATTATGTTGCTGAAATTACTGAGCGAAAAATGAAAAGTTTTGAATATTTACGAGTAAAATAGTTTTTAACCCGCCAATTGCATCTTTGGTGAAAGAAAAATATAATAATGATGTCTTTCGTCTTGGCAAACGAGCTAATTTAATAAAATTAGTTACAGACTAAAACTTAAAGAGCTTTGTGTTTAGACACAAGGAATCAGGGTGGAACCGCCCGGCAGGGTCCCTAGCATAATGTAATTATTGCGGGGACTTTTTTGTACCCAGCTAGGAATAAAAAAATGCCAACAACCATGAATGATGTCGTTTCTCTTGCAAAGCGTCGTGGATTTATCTTTCCAGGATCAGAAATCTATGGTGGTTTGGCTAATACCTATGATTTTGGACCACTGGGTGTAGAGTTGCTTCGCAATATTCTTAATCACTGGTGGAAATATTTTGTCACTCACAGATCAGATATGTTTGGACTTGATAGTTCTATTTTAATGAGTCCAAAAGTCTGGGAAGCCTCTGGTCATACCGCTAGTTTTACTGACGCTCTGATTGATTGTAAAACTTGTCGCACTAGAACCAGAGCTGACCATCTAATTGAAGATTTTACTGAAAAACATGGTAAAGAAGAAAAAGTGGAAGGTAAATCTCCAGAAGAACTAACTGCCTTGGTTGCAGATTATCAAATTCCTTGTCCAACCTGTGGTGGTCATGACTGGACTGACGTTCGTTCTTTCAACTTATTATTTGAAACTAATGTTGGCATTGTCGAAGAATCTCAATCGCTAGCTTATCTTCGAGGCGAAATTGCTCAGGGTATGTTTGTAAACTTCAAAAATGTATTAAACACCATGAGACCCAAGCTGCCATTTGGTATTGCTCAAAGTGGTAAAGCTTTCCGCAATGAAATTACTTTAGGAAACTTTGTATTTCGCACCCTTGAATTTAATTTAGCTGAATTTGAATACTTCTTTGATTCTGAAAAACAATCATGGGAAGAACTTTTTGAAGTCTGGAAAAAAACCATGCAAGAATTTGCTGAATCATTGGGCCTTGAAAGTAAAAATCTGCGTTGGAGAACTCACTCTGATGAAGAAAGATCTCACTATTCCACTAGAACAGAAGATCTTGATTTTCAATTTCCTTTTGGCTTTAAAGAAATGTTTGGTTTAGCTTACCGCACTGATTATGATCTAAGAAATCATATGGAAAAATCAGGCGTAGATCTGCGCTATACCGATCCTTATGATCCACAACATAAATTTATTCCACATGTTATTGAACCAACATTTGGTATTAACCGTATTTTCCTTGCTGTTTTAGCACAAAACCTAATTACTGAAGGAGAAAGAACTTATCTCAAACTCCCAGCCAAACTAGCTCCTTATAAAGTGGCTATTTTCCCATTAGTAAAAAACAAGCCAGAACTAGTTGATAAAGCTCAAGAGATATTCCAAAGTTTACAAAAAATAGCCCCAGCAGTTTGGGACGATCGTGGCAACATCGGTAAGCGCTATGTTACTCAAGATGAAATTGGTACTCCGTTTTGTGTCACAGTTGATTACCAAACACTTGAAGATGGCACGGTTACACTACGTGATCGCGATACTACCAAACAAGAAAGATTATCTCTGGCAGAAGTTGAGCAACGAGTGCAAAGTATGTTATCTTAGTTGCATTAAAAATGACTTTTAAATATTAATAATTGGCAAAGGATAGAATGAAAAAACAAAAATTAATGATGATTGGCGGCATTGCCTTGCTCCTGTTAATTGCTGGCATTTTTATGGTTGTAAAAAGCAAAAAAACAGCGGAAGTACCAGCTGCTACCCAAAAGAAAAAGTTAAGCTTACCAACCAATATTATTCCGCTTGAAGATCGACCGTACATTACCATTGAACCATTGGCAGATGGTCATAATTTACAGATTCATGCTTATAATCTGCGCAAGGAAGCTACAACCATGGAATATGAGTTGGAATACCAAGCTGGTACCCTTTTACAGGGAGCTTTTGGAGAGACAAATTTAGATAAATTACCAACTACAACAAAAATTTTGCTCGGTAGTTGTTCAGCTGGTGGTGCCTGCACTTATCATGAAGAAGTCCAAGGTGGTTCGCTTTTAACCAGATATGTGGGTGGTGAAGATCCTTATGCCTTAAAATCAGACTGGAAATATATAGATAATAAGGCTAAAAATGTTGCCTTTACTTCAAAGGATGCCAAATTCCAAATTGATGGCAAACCATTAGCTCAACAACGCTATTTAGTGATCTTTAATGCCCCAGGATATCCAGATAAAGCACCAGGAACAATTGTTTCTGAAATTTATTCCTTAGCAACTTCCAGTTCTCTAACTGGTGAAGCAATTTTAACCATTAGAGCAAATGAAGAAACTGCTGGAATGCAAATAGCTTCCTGGGATGGAACCACTTGGAAAAAACATCAGAGTCAAATTGATGGCAAGATGGTTACAGCTACAGTTCCTCTGACTGAGCTTTATATGGTGGTGAAATAAGTTTTTTTAGTTTTTTGTATTTGTCAGCCCCGTCGCAAGATGGGGCTTTTTTTTTGGTTTATTTCAACATAAATTAGTTTCGGGTTTTTACTTTTTATAGGATTTGTTTTTAATAGCAAAAAAAATGCAATTCTCCTATTTACGACTCTAGTATTTCTCTGTTATTATTATATTTGGTAAAAATTGGTAAAGAGACTTATAAATGTTTATCGGAACCTACTACCACACGCTCGAAGAACAAGGCAGAGTTTCTTTGCCAAAAACTTTTCGTGAAATTACCAAAGACTGGGTTGTTACTAGAGGTTTAGATGGAGGACTTTTTGTTTTTCCAGCTGAAAGTTTTCAAGAACGTCTACGTAAAGTTACTGAAACCCATATTTTTACCAAAAAAGCTCATCGTGATTTTGTTCGCCTAATGACCAATGAAGCACAAACTATTTCAACTGACCAAAACGGTCGAGTAAATCTGCCCAATTACTTGATCGAGTTTGCCAAGTTGAAAAAAGATTTAGTAGTAGTCGGCAGTCTCGATTATGTGGAGATCTGGGAGCGTGATTCATACCATCAGTATGTTGATGGTCTAGAAAAAAATGCTGCCAGCATCGCAGAAAGTCTTGAATGAAAACCGCAGATCATATCACTGTCATGCTCAACGAAGCCGTAGAACAACTCAAAGTTACACCAAAAAACTGGTATGTAGATTGTACTTTTGGTGCTGGAGGACACACTGGCTTAATTTTAGAAAAAGGTGGTAATGTTATCGCCTTTGACTTTGATCAAGAAGCAATAGATGTTGGTAAAGCAAAATTTGCCAAAGAAATTGAAGCCGGCAAACTCATTTTGATTAGAGAAAATTTTGATAAATTAACCCAAACAATTAAACATCTCCAAGAGATAAATAGTATTGATGCCATTTCTGGCGTCCTCTTTGATTTCGGCACTAGTACTGATCAACTAATGGCCGATGATCGCGGCTTTAGTTTTAGCAACGAACAAGCTGATCTTGATATGAGAATGGACAATCGTCTTGGTGTTAAAGCTTCAGATCTACTTAAGGTTTTGAATGCAAAAGAACTAGCTAGGATTTTTCGCGAATTTGGTGGAGAAGAAAAAGCTAATGCTATTGCCAAAGTTATCGTGCGAATGCGTGAACAAAACTCCCAACAGCTGGAAACAGTGGGTGGATTGGTTAAAGCAATTTCAATGGCTGGTCGTCATCAACGAGGACGCCTACATCCTGCTACAAAAGTATTTCAAGCCCTACGCATTGTAGTTAATGATGAAATGAGCAATATAGAAAATGCATTACCTCAAGCTTTGGAGTTAATTAAACCAGGAGGAAGAATTGTTACCATTGCTTTTCATGAAGGAGAAGATCGTTTAGCCAAATATGCATTCACCAATTGGGAGGTTCAAGGTCAAGGCATACGTATCACCCATAAAGCTCAAACTCCGTCTGAAGAAGAAATTGCCGAAAATTCACGTAGTAGAAGTGCCAAATTAAGAGTTTTTGAAAGGAATATTTAATGAAAGTTAGCTTGAAAATATATTATGGATTATTACTACTTATCCTAGCAGCTCAAGCTATTTCAACTGTTTATCAACTTGGTGGCACCATTGGTCATGGAGAAAAACTTACTCAGCTACAACAAGAATATCAATTAAAAGAAAAAGAATTAGCTTTATTAAAAGAAAAAAAACACAACCTAGCCTCATTAACTATTTCTGCTATGAATGAAAGCGATCTCTATCAACCTATTGTTAAACCAATTACTTTGATAGAATCAGGCAGTCTTGCTTCTCGTTAAGTTAATTAGCTAGTAAGAGGGCGGGCTGTTTTTATGACTTCCTCTTCATTGAGACCAAAATTACTTTTTTTATTTTTCATTATTATCTTCATTGGTATTATTCTTAGATTATTTTATTGGCAAATTATTCAGGGCTATTCCCTAAAAAGAGTGGCTGAAAACCAAGCCACCAAAGAAAAAATCCTGACTGGTAAAAGAGGACAAATCTTCACCTCAGATCAACATTTGTTGGTTGGTAATAAGGAAATGTATTATCTAATGGTAGATAAAACACTGCTCAAAGATTCTTCAGAGCTTTTGGCAAAAAAAGTAAGTTCTTTGCTAGCTGAAAAAGAATTACTAGAATCAAGCTCTAGTGGAAGTATTGTAGAATTAAAAACTTTAACCCAAGAAAAACAGGCATATATCCAAGAACGTTTAAATCTTAATAGCACTTGGATTAGACTTTCATCCAGAATAGATCAAGATCTAAAAAATAAAATAGAACAACTGGCTGATCCAGCTCTCTATTTTGAAAGCTACGACGTACGTTTCTATCCAGAAGCATCTATGGCCGCTCATTTAACTGGTTTTGTTGGCAAAGACGAAGATGGTTTTGATCTTGGATATTTTGGCATTGAAGGGGCTCTCAATCAGGAATTGCAAGGTAAACAACAAAAGAAACGTTTTCTTACCGATGCTCTCGGAAATTTACTTGGTGGTGAAAATACTATTGATAACCAAAGTCTCAATGGTCGTGATTTTACCCTAACCATTCGTCGAGATATTCAGTTTCTATTAGAAACAGAACTTAAAAATGGTCTAGAGCGTTATGGTGGAAATTCTGGTGAAATCATTGTTATGGAACCAAATACTGGCAATATTTTAGGACTGGCTGCTTTTCCGCAATATGATCAAACAAAATACTACACTTTTCCAGCTGAAAATTATAAAAATCCTAGTTTAGCTAATTTATATGAACCAGGATCAACTTTTAAAACTATTACTGTTTCTGCTGGCATAGATGCTGGAGTAATAAAACCAGAGACAGAATGTTTAAAATGTGATGGTCCTCGTGAAATAGGTAAGTACACCATTAAAACCTGGAATAATGAATATAACCCAAATATTACTATGACAGATGCTTTAGCCAAGTCAGATAACACAGCCATGATCTACATCACTGATCTGCTTGGTAAAGATAAATTTGTTGAATATCTAAAAAAATTTGGCATTGGCGATGAGATTGGCCTAGATTTACAAGATGACAGCTCAACTCCGTTTCCAGATAAATGGGGACCAGTAGAACTAGCTACATCATCATTTGGTCAGGGTATTAGTACAACTAGTATGCAAATGGTTAGAGCAGTTAGTACTATTGCTAATGATGGTGTCATGATGAGACCAAAAATATTAGAACAAGTAACTGACTATCAATCTAAAAAAACTATAAAAATTGAACCCATTGAAGAAAGAAGAGTTATTAGTCCTGAAACAGCCAGAACTGTAACAGAAATGATGATTAATTCTGCCAAACATGGAGAAGCCCAATGGATCTTTAAAAACACTCATACAGTAGCTGGTAAAACTGGAACTTCGCAAATTCCTATCAAAGGAGGATATAAACAAGATGCCACAATTGCTAGTTTTATTGGATTTGCTCCAGCAGAAAATCCTCGTTTTGTAATGTTGGTTAAAATCAATGAACCCCAAACTAGTCCTTGGGCAGCAGAAACTGCAGCACCCCTTTGGTATCGGGTTGCTAGCAAACTATTCTTACTATTGAATATTCCACCAGATTCTACAGCTTCGCCAACTCCATGATTTTTTCCAAATCATCTTGAGTTTTTTCAGGAGAACCTTTGAGAGTAATTGTTACTCTTGTTTGATTTTTAGAACGAGAAAGTTTTAACATAGCTGGAGAGTGAAAGGCTGTATTTAATTCTTTTTCCCAAGTTTTAATTTTTTGATCTTGGTCTTTAACTTGTTGAACCCTCACAGCTGGTGGTTGAGCTTTTTGTTGCAATCCCTCTTTGAAACGACGAGCTAGATCTTCAGTTCTTCGTACTGAAGCTTTTTCTCTTAAAATAATTTTGAAACATTCGACCATAGCATCTTCATTCTCGATGCTAGCCAAGGCTCTAGCGTGACCTTCAGAAATTCTACCCCTAATCAAGCCGTCAGTTACTGCATCCGGCAAAGATAAAAGTTTAACTGTGTTGCTAATATAGGCTGGTGATTTACCAATTCTTTCTGCAAGACTAGCCAAAGTTAAATCAAATTCACGAGTTAAACGAATAAAAGCTTGCGCTCTTTCAATTGGATTAAGATTAACTCTCTGCACATTTTCGACAAGAGCCATCTCCAACATACCCTGTGGGGTAGTTTTCTTAACATAAACGGGCACTTCTTTCAGTCCGGCTTCCTTCGATGCTTGCCAACGTCTTTCACCGGCAATGATTTGATAACCAGCTGGAGTTTCAGCCACCACAATTGGTTCTAAAACACCATAAGTTTTAATAGAAGAAATTAATTCTTCTAGCTCAGCTTTTTGAACTTTTTCTCTGGGCTGAAAAGGATTGGTTTGTAATTGATCGATGGGTAAAGTTGTTAGTTTTGGCATATTTCTTGATCCACTGTAACATAGATTGTTGTCTTTTTCACATCATGTTTTCACGCTATTTTAAGATAAAGCAAAAATACAATAGCTCGGCTACAATAGAGTCTATTCTGAAATCAATGAAACAAAAAATTGCTAACTTACTCCCAGCCTTTGATCTTAAAAACATTAGAATTTTTTATTTTTTAACTGCTTTCACTAGTTTTTGGTTTTTAGCAGCTAATTGGTTGTTTTTCTGGCTTAAATTCATGAACTATCAACAGCTGGGAATTATAGATGCGATTACCTTTGGTGCTGGTTTGTTAATGGAAATTCCTTCTGGAGCAATCTCAGATTTAGTGGGGAAGAAAAAAACCATAGTATTAGGAACTGGCACCGCCTTTTTTAGTATTATCTTGATGGCCTCAGCTCAAAATATTTATATGTTATTTATCGCTCAACTGTTTTTAGTTTTAGGCTGGGCTTTAAATTCTGGTTCTCTGGAAGCCTTGGTTTACGACAGCTTATTAGAAAAGGGGAGAGAGAAGGAGTATGAAAAAGTCATGAGTGTCAGTAGCTCATTGGCAAGTTTTATTACTATTGGAGCAATTTTCATTGGTGGCTTTTTGTACGAATTTTATTTTCGTTTGCCTACCTTTGCTTGGGGAATTACCTGGGGAATCGCCTTTTTATTAGCACTAAAACTACGTGAGCCAAAAATAGACAGTGAAGTTTTTTCTTGGTCAAATTACTGGAAACAATTAAAAACTGGCACTTTAGCCTTACTTAAACCAGAACTTATTTCATTTAGTGTAGTAATTTTTTCTTTAATGGGTGGCTATTTTCTCTATGACTTTGGTTTTCTTAAACCAGCTTTAGCTACTGCTTTTGGCTTTAATGTTTTTCAGCAATCTAGTCTTTTTGCCTTTTTAGCATTAGTTGGTGCTAGTGTAGTTCTCTTGGTTCCTTGGCTTAGAAAAAGAATTACTGATCGCAAGGGTCTTTATTTATTAACTTTTATGTTGGGAACAGGGTTTGTGATCGCTTATTTCTTTAATAATTGGTTAGGAATAATTAGCTTACTGCTAATTGATATTAGTGGCTATCTGGTTTATCCCTGGATTTCTGTTGTAATCAACCAAGAAATTGAATCAAAGCATCGAGCTACCAGCCTTTCAGCAGTTGCCCTTCTTAGTAAAGTTCCTTATGTTTTTCTTTCCATCATCGCTGGAACTATGGCTAATAATAGTGAAATAGGAATTTTTTCTTGGTGGATAGGTATTTTTATCTTAAGTAGTGTGATTATCAGTACGTTAATTTATAAAATTGGCAATAAAAAAAGCAGGTTAGTATAAAACCAACCTGCTCTTAAATTACAAAAAAATTAATTAGCCTTGGACAACTTTAACTAAAGTTTTACCAAATCTTTTACCAAAGGTAACTACACCGTCGATCATAGAAAAGATAGTGTAATCTTTGCCCATTTTGGCACCTTGACCGGCCTTGTACTTAGCACCTTTTTGACGAATGATTACTTGACCAACTTTGGCTACTGAACCACCTGATTTTTTAACACCAAAGCGTTTGCCATGGCGTTTGCCCTGAGCGTGTTGTGTAACACTTCCAGACCCTTTAACGTGTGCCATAAATATTTCTCCTTATATTACTTTAAATTAAGCGTGATACTTAAATACTAAGATGTCTCGTTGCACTACTGCATCTTTGCGGTGATAGCGAACTTCACCAAAATTAACCTCAAGAGTATAGCCTTGGGCAGATAATTTGTCAATTAATCCGCTAAGATCAAAAGCGCGACTGCCAATTTCTACTCTAGGGAAAACTATACAAATTTTACTGCCATCATGTAAAATTGAACGCCATTGTTTAAAAGCACCCAAATATAGTTTTTCTAAACCACGAAACATACCTTCCAAATGAGTTGGATTTGGTTTTGGTCGACCTAAAAACGGTTCTGTCACAATATAGTCAACTGCTTGACCAATACGATCTTTGGTTACATGACTAACATCACTTTGAAAAATCTTAAAATTAGTAGGTAAATTTTGTTTTTCAGCAAACCAAGATAGATTCATCTGAGCGCCAACCATAGATTCTTGATCTAAATCAGAACCAATGACGGTTAGACCTTGTTCGAGACCTTCAATTAGAACTGTTCCAGTTCCACAGAAAGGATCATAAAGTATGGAATTTGAGTCACTCTGTAGTTTACCAGCAGCCATATTAATCATGGCTCTAGCAATTTTGGGAGGCAACATGCCTTTTTTACGATCAGCATAAGGCTTGCCACGATCTTTGAGTGTCCAATGATCAATATCTTGAACAGCAATGGTTTCACCCAAAATAACAGCTTTATCTGTCTGAATTATGACAATTTCACTAATTTTTTGATGTAATAAAACTGCTGCTGACAAACCATGACGAGAACCCTCAATAAAACGAACTTTAATGTCGTTTTCTTGGAGAGTTTTTTTGATCTGGTAAAAGTCTACTCTAGAGGTTTGTTGATCGCCCCATTGAGCACAAGCAATTTTGAGTTTTGGTTCTTTTTTAGCTATAAAATAGGCAGCGATTTTTTCTTCTAGTTCTTCAGTAGATTTAACTTCAGTAGCCCCAAATTCTTTTACTAAACGAACAGATGCTCCAAGTTGTTTGAAAAACTCAAGAGCTTGATCGTCAGATTCAGCAGTAAAACCAAGTTCATGTTCAGTGAGTTGTACTACAACATCACCAATTACTGCCTTGGCTTCGGCGAATGAGAGAGAAGGGGTATTGCCCGCTTGAAGATAATACTGCATTAAGCAGTGATTTTTTCTACTTTGAGGGTGGTCTGATGTTGGCGATGACCGTGAACCTTGCGATAGCGAGATTTGCTCTTGTACTTGAGCACACGAATCTTTTCACCTTTCCCCTGAGCTACGACGCTCATAGTAACCTTTGCTTTTTCGACTGTTGGTTGACCAACTGAGATTTTATCTCCATCAGCAACTAACAAGACATCAGTAACATCAAATTTTTTGTCAATTTCTTGATCAAGAGAATCAACTATGAGAGTTTGACCTTCTTCAACTTGAAATTGTTTACCTAATAATTGGATCACGGCGTATTTAGACATAGGGGGTATTATAACATACTATTTTCTCAAGTAATGCGAAGATGTTTTTTCACTGGATTCTCTATTAAAATTCTCTGCACAAAACCCAATAAAACCATTGAAGAAAGTAAAGAACTTCCACCATATGAAACAAAAGGTAAGGTAACGCCAGTAATAGGTAACATGCCCATATTCATCCCAATATTAATCATTGTTTGAGTAAAGAAATATGCCAAAATAGCCAAGATAAACAGAAATGATTCATTATTATTAATAACCAATGCTTGATTTAATAAAAAGAAAAATAATAAAGCATAAAGACCAATTATAATTACAGAACCAACAAGGCCAGACTCCTCAGCCAAGGAAGCAAAAATAAAATCTGTCTGTCTCTCTGGTAAGAAACGTAATTGTGATTGAGTCCCTTTGCCCAAACCTTTCCCCCAAACCTGTCCAGAACCTACCGCTATTAGCGACTGTCTGGCATTGTAACTAGCAGCATCTTGCTCATAACGATAGCCAGTAAAAAAACTAGTTACTCTTAACTTTTGATATGGTTTCAAAATAAAAAACCAACCAATGATCAAAATACTTAAAACACTAAGCCAAAGAAAATTTAAGTACTGTTTGGGAATTTTTTGCCAAAAAAAGACAACACTAGCTCCAAGACCATAGAGTAGGGCTGTGCCGAAATCAGGTTCGGCTAAAATTAAAACTACAGGAACCAATAAATACCATAATAGCTCTAAGAGCTGGCTTTCTTTTAACATTTTATGCTTAGAAAAAGCAGGTAAAACTACAAGTAAAAAACTCAATAAAGCAAACTGTGAAGGTTGAAATTTTAACCCCCAACCAAGATCTACCCAAGCAGTTGCACCTCTAGTAGCTCTGCCAAAAATCAATAAAACTAATAAGACAATCATTAAGAATTTCCAAATCAAATGACCCCAACTCCACCAAAAATGCAAAGGAGTTCGAGCTAAAACAAAAAAAATTCCAAAACTAATCAGCCAAAAAGCTAATTGGCGCTGCATTAAATCAGGAGAAACACTCATTAGTGTAACTATGCTAAAAGCACCAAGAGCAGTGGTCACTAGAGGAATAAACCATAATCTCATCCTCTTTATCTTACCACCTCAGCTATTTCACCCTTAACTAGTTTCGATGAGGTTTTATTTTCTATCTCAGCTTGCCAAGATGCTGGCCAACTAACTAATTTAATAGTTGCTTCTTCACCCATCTTTAAACCAGCTTGACGCCTCAAGTCTTGAATCGTACGCATAGCTTCGCGAGCTTCACCCTCTGCCTTAAGCTCAGGAGTAACTAACCAATCAAACTCCACCACCATTTGCTCTAGTTCTGTTTTCTCCCAAATCACAGTTTTAACATTGAGTTCTAACTCTAATAATGACGAAAAATCTTCGAACATTTGACTATGAAGTACATCTTTTGCCAATTTAACAGTTATGGAAGACAAAGGCTGTCTAACTCTAATTCCTTGAGATTTACGAGCTGCATGAGCAAGCTCAACTGCTTTTTGTACAACAACCATTTGTTCTTCTAGTTGAGTATTTTGCAAACCAGAATCAAAATTTGGCCAATCTGTGTGATGAATGGAGGTAAATTCATCAACCATGGCGTGGTGAGCTAGCTCTGCAAAAAATGGAGCAAAAGGTGCAAAAGCTTGAGCTAGGGTGTAAAGCACATAACCAAAAACTTGTTGGGCTTCACCTGTTTCATCGTTCTTTAGACGTTCACGACTCAATCTCAAATACCAACGAGATAATTCATCAACAAAATCCATTAAGGCTCTGCTTGATTTAACTAAATCATATTTCTCAACATATTCAGTAACCTGTTTAAGAACAGTTTGCATCCTACTAACAACCCAAGCATCAAGAATATAACTTGGTTTTTGACTTGGTTTTTCCAAAGAAGTAGTTGTTTCCAACCCTAGATAAAAACTCAAAACATTCCACCACATAACAAATACTTTACGACGAATATCACCAACTTCTTTTTCACTAAAATTGAGATTCTCAGCTTTCATTACTGGAGAACTGGTTAAATACAAACGCAAACTATCAGAACCATAATTATTAATTAACAAAACAGGATCTGGATAGTTCTGCAATCTCTTACTCATTTTCTTACCATCTTCAGCCAAAACAATACCATTGACGATGACATTCTTAAAAGCTAAAGAGTTTTTAACTCCACCAGCAATGACGTGAAGATAATAAAACCAAGCCCTAGTTTGATCTACACCCTCACCAATAAACTCAGCAGGAAAGTTATCTTCAAAATCTTGTTTACTCTCAAAAGGATAATGAGCCTGACCATAAGGCATAGAGCCACTATCAAACCAAGTATCTAAAACGTCTGGAATACGATGCATAGTTTTGCCACAGCTACATGGCAAAGTAATCTTATCAACTACATGTTTATGTAAATCAGTTATTTTTTCACCGCTAGCTTCTTCAAGTTCAGCTACGCTGCCAAAAACTCGCAACTCGCCACATTCACATTTCCAAATTGGAATAACACTAGCCCAATATCTTTGACGACTAATTGACCAATCACGAGCTCCCTCAAGCCACTTACCCCAACGACCGTCCTTAATATGATTGGGAGACCAATTAATATCCTTAGCCAATTCAAGTAAGCGCTCTTTTATTTTGGTTACACTCACAAACCAACTACCAGTAGCATAGTTGAGTAGGGGAGTATCACAGCGCCAACAATGAGGGTAACTGTGTAAAAGTTTTTTCTTACTAAAAAGCAAATCTTTTTGAGCTAAATAACGAATAATCTCTACATCAGTCTTCTGGACGTCTTCTTTTGGTTTGACTTCCAATCCAGCGAAATCACTAACTTCAGCTTTGAATCTGCCATCCATACCAACGTGCTGAATTAGCTCCACACCTTCTTTTTGACCAACCCTGAAATCATCATCACCAAAACCTGGTGCAATATGAACAATTCCAGTTCCTTCTTCAATTGCTACAAATTCAGCCGTTACTACCCTGAAAGCTTGGGGAGTATTTTGATAATAAGGAAATAGGGGAACATAGTTGAGATCTTTAAAATCAGAACCCATAAAACTTTGAATTACTTCATATTTTCCCTCACCAAAAACCTCATCTAGTCTGGCCGTAGCTGCTATGTAAAGTTTTCCAGCTTCTTCACCACGACATAAAGAATAGTTAATTTCAGCACCAACAGCTAATAAAAAATTACCTGGCAATGTCCAAGGAGTGGTTGTCCAAGCTAGGAAAAATACTTTTTCTGGACCAGAATATAGATTGGAGAAATCTTTAATCTCAAACTCAGCCGTAACTGAAATATCTTTAATATCCTTATACCCTTCAGCCACTTCTGACTGAGAAAGGGTTGTTTCACAACGAGGACAAATATGCATACTACGGTAATCTTCATAGACTAAACCGTTATCATAAAGCTCTTTAAAAACCCACCAAACAGACTCCATAAAACCTAGATCCATGGTTTTATAGTCATTCTCCATATCTGCCCAACGTCCCAATCTCTTAATGATATTTTTCCAATCATCAACATAAGATAAAACTTTAGAACGGCAGATTTCATTAAATTTTTCTACTCCCAAATCTTCAATTTCATTTTTACGTTTTATACCTAGCTCTTTTTCAGCAATGTTTTCAATTGGCAAACCATGACAATCCCAACCCCATTTGCGTTCAACTCTTTTACCTCTCATGGTCCAATAGCGAGGAACAACATCTTTCATGGTACTAGCTAAAATGTGACCATAATGTGGAAGTCCTGTGGCAAATGGAGGTCCATCAAAAAATACATAAGAGTTGTTTTTATCTCTCATGTCAATTGATTTTTGAAAGGTGTTATTTTCTTCCCAAAACTTTAATACCTCTTCTTCCAAAGCAGGAAAGCTGGGTGTTTTAGTAAAATCTAATTGTTTTTTCATATTTTTCCTCAATTTTGCTACAAAAAAAGCCTTTTCACCAAACGCAATTAACGTTCAATGAAAAGGCTTCCTCTCGGAAAGGTACCAACCTCTTTTTTACTTAATTCCAGCTATTACGGGCTTGCCCGATCGGCTCTAATTTTTTTAGTAAACTAACTAAAAATTTCTACCGATGTCTTGTCTGTTGATTGCAGACTCAAACGACTTTAAATATATCGAAGATGATTATAACAAATTATAAGTTAGAAATGCTAAGGGGATTAAATTCTGCTATTTGCGTTGACGTAAAAAGGCTGGGATTTCAAATTCATCATCGAAATCATTACCACCCATGTCACTAGAAGATGAGTCATCCTTTTTATCATCGTCATCTTTTTTAGCATCATCATTGGCTGTTTTTTTCGTCTTTTCAAAAGCGTCAGATTGCACGAATGGACTAATTGGATCAACAGTTTTCTTGCCAGTCACCTCAATCTTAGTGCGTGGCTGAGTAAAGCCCTCAGGAGCTCGATCAATTCTAGATTCTGTTTCATCTTTGTCTTTATCATCAGCATCAGCAATCGACTTATATGAATTGCGGCTGTAGGCACCAAACATACTTCGTTGACCGCCACTATAGGTTTTTTCATCAAAACCAGTAGCAATGACACTAACTTTGAATTTATTTCCCATTTCTTCATCAATTGTGGCGCCAAAAATAATATTTGCTTCCGGATCAGCTGCATCAGCGATAATTGCTGAAGCGTCAGAAACTTCAGTCATAGACATATCTGGACCACCAGTAATGGTATATAAAATACCGCGAGCACCATCCACTGAAACTTCTAACAATGGTGAGGAAATTGCCATACGAGCAGCAGTAACACCTCGATTTTCACCAGAAGCTTCACCAATACCCATTAAAGCACTACCGGAATCTTGCATGATTGCTCTAACATCTGCGAAGTCAACGTTAATCAGTCCTGGAGTAGTAATCAAATCAGAAATGCCTTTAACACCCTGTCCAAGAACATTATCAGCCAAGCGGAAAGCATCTAAAAAAGTCATTTTTTTATCAACTACATCCATTAGGCGTTGGTTGGGAATAACAATTAAAGTATCAACTGATTCAGTTAAAATCTCGATACCTTCCTCAGCAGTTTGCATTCTGCGAATGCCTTCAAAAGAGAAGGGCTTAGTAACTACAGCAACTGTTAAAGCACCAACTTCCTTGGCTATTTCAGCCACAATAGGAGATGCGCCGGTACCAGTTCCGCCACCCATACCAGCAGTAATAAAAACCATATCTGTATCAAAAAGTAAATCTTTAAGTCTTTCACGACTTTCTTCAGCTGCAGTACGACCCACATCTGGATCTGCTCCAGCGCCCAAACCACGAGTGAAGTTGCTTCCAATTTGCAATTTTGTATCTGCTTTAGAAGTTAATAAAGCTTGAGCATCTGTATTGATAGAAATAAACTCAACACCATTTATTTGTTTTGAATCGACCATGGAATTAACGGCATTGCCGCCGCCACCGCCGACACCGATAACTTTAATTTTTGCAAAGGTTGTATTGCTTGGTTTGACTAATCCCATAGTTTTTCGTTCTTTTCCATTTCTCATTTTTCTCGAGAAAAATGGCAAAAAATACTAACTTATATGATCAAAGTGTAACACACACCATAATCGATTTCAGATACAAAGTAAACAGACAATTTTTAGGGTAGAACTGACTTAAGCAAACCACGAATTTTATCCCCAATCCCTTTTAAATCAATGCTTTCGAGAATTGAACCCATGCCACCACTAGCTGGCACAACAGCTATTTTATTCTTGCCGTAAAGTAATAAACCAATGCTGGTTGCATAAGATGGACCCTTAATATCACCCACCAAGCCTTGAAGATCGGTTGGTTCACCAACTCTCACTGGTAAATTAAAAACTCTTTTAGCAATTTCAATCATGCCCACAGTTTGAGCACCGCCACCACAGAGAATTAATCCCGCTGGCACCTTATCTAAAACATCTCTTTTATCCAAATCTTTTTTAATTAATTCAAAAATCTCTTTCATTCTAGGCAACATCACACCCTCAAGTAAAAACTTCTTAGACAACTCCTCAACACCCTCATGAATATCGTGTCTTGCCAAATCAAGTCGATCTGCTTTTTTACGACGCTTGGTTAAATCTTCTTTTGATTCACCAGCCTGAGGTTTAACTGGAGAAAAATCTTCTCCAGATAATAAAATCTTTATTTTCTCTGCATTTTCTAGACTAATACGACAACCCAAAGCAATGTCCTGAGTAATATGGCGAGCGCCCACCGGAACTGCGCCTGAATATTCCAAAGCACCATCAATAAAAACAGAAAGAGAAGTAGTACCAGCACCCATGTCAACCACAATGGCGCCCAATTCTTTTTCTGTTTCAGTCAAAACAACTTCAGAAGCAGATAAACCGGCAAAAACAAAACCATCAACATCCAAGCCCAAATCATTAACTACTTTTTCCAAATTACGCAAAGAAGCTGTCATTCCAGTAATAATATGAGCTTCTGATTCCAAACGAACTCCAGTCATTCCAACTGGATCCTTAATGCCTTCTTGTGAATCAACTTTAAAATCGCGAGGAATTACATGCATGATCTTACGATCAGCTGGTAAAGAAATTGCCCTAGCAGCTTCAATTACTCTTTCTACATCATTGGCAGTAATCTCTTGATCTGGAGCAGCAACAGCTACCACACCTTTGGAATTTCTAGAACTAACATGAGTTCCTGATACTGATAAATAAACGCTCTTAACATCAAAACCAGCCATTCTCTCGGCTGCATCAAGACTTTGGCTAACAGTAGCCAATACTAAATCCAAATCAACAATCATGCTGCGTTTCATTCCTTTAGAAGGAACTGCAGAGACACCGACCACTTTTAGATCACCAGACTCTTCATCTATCACGGCAATTAAGGTGACACATTTTTCAGTTCCTAAATCAATGGCGGTAATAACTCTCTTTTTAGGCATATTCTCCAATAATAAGATAGCACAATTAGGGTGCGATTTTCATAATACAAAATTTACTCCAGACTGTCGATTGGAAAATCAGCCGAATCACTACTCTCAAAACTTCTCATTACTGGCAAATCAAAGCGTAAATCTATCTCTTGTAGTGATAAGTCAATCTGATTTGGATTAAGGTTGTGTAAAACGCGCTGCAAACGCAGAGCTTGTTGCTGAGGATTTTGCTGGGGTTCAACCAGAAAATCAAGAAAGTCCTTAAAAACAATTCTGATCATTGTTGGTGAAATAAATCTTATTTCTTCAATTCTATATAAATCTTCACCCAAATTAGTTAAAAAACCAGCTAAAAAACTATGATTCAAATTAAAATCTTTTTCAAACAAACCATTTTTATCAATTACTAAAGGCAAAATAACACGATCATCATTTTTTCTTCCTTGACCAGATTTATTGAAAAGCAAAAGCTCACCATGTTGCTCTAAACGATAAAGTGGCGGGCTAGTCTCTAAATTAAAAGTTAAACTACCATTCAAAGAAGCTTGAATTGACTTAATTGTATAAATCTCTTGAGTTTCAGTAATAAATAACTTCTCCAATACTTCTTTTTCATCAGCTAGGTTTCGCAATAAAATTCTGCCACCTTTTAGTGATTGCAGCTGAATGCAAACTTGAGCACTATCAAGAAGTTGATTATCAATAAAACAATGAATATTATTAATTTTCACTAAAAAAATTAAAACAATTATCCCAGCAATGAGACCTATTAAACTAAAGAAGAAGCGTGATTTTGTCGTCACAATATTTATATAGCTGCTTTGATTAATTCATATAATTTAGCAGCAGCGTCTTTTTCAAATTTTAACTTACTCAAAGCTTCGCGCATTGGTTTTTGCATTAACTGAATTTTATCTAAAGCCAACATAAGCACTTCTTGGCTAAGACCAGCTTGTTCTATTAAAATAGCTGCTCCAATATCTACCAACCAACGAGCATTCTTATACTGTTCATCTTTATGGGAATTAGGAATTGGCACAAAAATTGCCGGCAAACCAGCCACAGCTATCTCTTGGGTAGCATTAGCTCCAGACCTAGAAATAGCCCCAATTGCATTGCGATATAACCAAAAAAGATCTTCTTCATCCATCCATTCGTGTACAAAATAATTATCTTGTTGTTCATGAGGTAAATGGGATTTGGCGGTCGATAAAGCCTTAAAGTAATCGCGAACAGTAGTTGGCCTACCACATTGATGAACAACCAGCCAGTCTTTAGTAATTTCTGTTAAAGAATTAATGATTAGTTCATTTAAAACTTGAGAGCCTTGATTACCACCCAATACTAAAAGAATTGGCTTAGTTATTTCTTTGGGTAACCAATTTGGTTTTTGATGACGACTGAGAAATACTCCAGCTCTAAGTGGATTGCCAGTTACAATAGTTTTTGTATTAGGAAATTCATTTTTACTTTGTTCAAAAGAAACAGCAATTTTTTTAGCAAAAAAACCAATTAGTTGATTAGCGAACCCAGTAGTTAAAGTCTGTTCATGAGTAACAATTGGAGTTTTAGTTAAGAAACCAGCTATTGCAAAAGGTACAGCGACATAACCACCGAAGCTCAAAATAACAGTCGGCTTTTGCTGAAGAATAATTTTTTTTGCAGTTTTAATGCTTTGGAAAAATCTGCTTAATTCTCTAAAAAAATGAGTATAAAAATCTCGTCCCAAGCGAACAGCAGAAAAAGCAATAAATGGAATCTTGCGTTTCTCTACCTCATATTTTTCTACAGCTTCCTGCTTTAATAAGTCTTGGCTAAACTCCCGACCAACAAAAATTAATTTATCGCTTGGTTGATTTTGAGCAATCCAATCCATACAAGACAAAGCTGGAGTTAAATGTCCACCAGTAATTAAAATTTTCATAACTTTACTTTTTCCTAATTCTCGAACCAACCGGCTCATTAATTGTACGTGCCGCTGATAACAATATACCAATTGTAGTCAAAATCATTAATAGAGAAGTGCCACCATAAGAGAAAAATGGCAACGGCAAGCCTGTTAAAGGCACCAAAGCAACTACAGCAGCTATATTAAGCAGTGTCTGGCCACCTAGCCATAAAAATACTCCAAAAACAAACATTTGAGCAAAACTTTTGTCTGGAAAACTCAAAGCTAAACGGTAAATTAGATAAGCATAAAAAAATAAAATCAATAATATTATTGATCCACCTATAAAACCAACTTCTTCTGCTACTATTGCAAAAATTGAATCACTACTAGCCTCAGGAATATAGGCATGTTTTTGCTGTGAGTTGCCAATCCCTACCCCGAACCAACCTCCATGTCCTAATGCCAAAGTGATTTGTCTAATGTGGAAACTTGATCCCAGCGGATCTTTACTAGGATCAAGGTAAGTGGTTAAACGCTGAAGACGATATGGAGAAAGCAAGATTGCAACAACCAACAATCCCAATCCTAAAGAGCCAATAATGGTTAAGAAACGTAAGTTTCCACCAGCCAAATAAAACATACCAAAAACTATCCATAATAAAATTAACAAAGATCCCATATCTGGTTGAAGTAAAAGAAATAAAGAAAAAATACCGGTAAAAAAAAGAAAACTTTGTGGTTTGGGGTTTTTACTCATCCAGCTTGCAGAAAAAAGAATTAGAGCAAATTTAAAAAACTCAACTGGTTGAAATACTCTTCCACCAAAAAGAAACCATCTTCTGGCACCATTTAGTTCAACACCAAATCCTGGTATTAAAACTAAAAATAGGATTAATAATCCCAAGCCAAACCAGAGTGGAGCTGTTTTTTGCCAAAAACTAAAGGGCCAGTGTTTGGTAATAAAGAGAATAATTAAGCCTAGAGTTAGAGAGATGCCCTGTTGTTTCAAAAAATGATATTGATGACCAACTAGTCTGTAACTCTCAGTTGTTGATGCTTCAAAAACAAAAAATAAACCAATTAAAGACAAAAAGAACGTGAGCAACATAATCATTTTTTCCAAAGAAAAAACACTCTTAGATTGAGTAGGGGAGTTGCCTCGATCTCTCATAAGTTCTCAGTATAACCAGTTCAAAGAAAAAACTAAATCACTGCAAGCCACACTCCAAATAAGGTGAGCATGATTTGCATTAGCCAAACACGTTGGACAATCTTTGGCTCTTCCCAACCATGGGCTTGAAGAGTGAGATGAAAAGGAGCTGCTGGAAAAAGTTTTCTTTTCCAAACTTTTCTAGAAACTATTTGCATTAATGAAGTGGCAACTTCAAATACAAAAACAAAGCCAATAATACCAAGAGCCACTACTTTACCAAGTAATAAACCAACAACTCCAAGAGTTGCGCCAAAAGCTAGAGCTCCAACATCTCCCATAAACATACGAGCAGGAAAAACATTAAAGTAAAGAAATGAAACTAATGAGCCAATCCAAAGAGATAAAAATAAAGAAAGAGGTACATCCAAAATAGAAGCTGATAAAAACCATAAACCAAAAAGTGAAATCATTAAAACACCAGAGGCTAAGCCGTCCAAACCGTCAGTAATATTGACTGCATTGGCAAAAGATACAATTACAAATACTGCGAATGGAAGATAAAAAACTCCCAGATCAAAAGTACCTATAAATGGAATGTGTAAGATAGATATTCCTAATTGGAAATAAAGCATGCAAGCAATAATTACTGCCAAAACAACTTGCAAAAAAAGTTTAAATGGAGCCTTTAAGCCAAAAAACTTTTCTTTACCAAAGCCAAAAAACTTTTTAATATCATCATAAAGACCCAAAATTCCATAAGATAAAAAAGTAAAAAATAAAATATTTACTTCAGTAACTGGAGTAGCATAAACACTCGTAACACTAATCCCTAAAAAACCCATAATGGGCAAAAACATGGCAAATAGCAATGAAACTACCAATATAACTAATAGGCCACCACCAACTGGTACACCAGCTTTTTTACCATGAAACTTATCAAAAATAGGAGTTAATTTTCCAAAAACATCTCTAGTTACTTGTTGGGCGCGTTGGAATTTTAGGTTGTAGAGCAAATCAATGAACGGCACAATCACAATGCTTGTACTGATAAAAGAAAAAATTAATAAACCTAAAAAAAGTGCTAGTGAACCCATAGTGATTAAAATTGTAGCCTATTTTTTACTCTATGACTCGTTTGATTTCTGCGCCCATTGAAACCAGTTTTTTATCAATCTCAGAATATCCTCGTTCTATTTGTTCAACATTATGCAAAATAGTTTGACCAGTTCCACTAATTGCAGCAAGCATGACGGTTGCTCCAGCTCTTAAATCATGAACTGTAAACTCACCACCATTAAAATTGGTAGGACCAGTAATTTTAATTGCTCTAATATCAGTTTCTTTTCTGTCTTGCCAATTAAAATTATAAAACTCTTCGGCATCGGTATTAACTAATGGAGAATATTCCTCAATATTGGCGCCCATTTGACGTAAAATATCCACATATTGGAAGCGGTTCTGCATGACAGTTTCATGAATAATACTGGTTCCTTTTGCATGGCAAGCCAAAACAGCCCAAAGAGGTTGCCAATCTGTCATAAAACCAGGATGTATTTCTGTTAACAAGTCTGTAGCTTTAAGAGGTCCTTTATAAAAAAAGCGAATGCCATAGTCACCAATTTCATAACCACCGCCAATTTCATCAAGTTTTTGTAAAAAAGCAATTAAATCAGCTTCACGAGCATTTTCAACAATAATGTCACCTTTGGATGCAATAGCTGCACAAGCATAACTAACTGCTTCATTGCGATCGGGCATTACTCGATGAATTGCTCCAGTTAGATGTTCTACTCCTTGAATTTCAATAGTACGATGAGCTGTACGACGAATCTTAGCTCCCATGTTATTCAAAAATAAAATTAGATCATCTATTTCTGGTTCTAAAGCTGCATTTTCTAGATAGGTAGTGCCCTCTGCTTTGACTGCAGCTAAAATTAAAGTTTCAGTGCCAGTGTGGGTATTTTTAGCAAAACGATATCTAGTTCCAATTAGTTTTTCAGCCGTAACAATTAACATGCCATTTTCTTGAGAAAAACTAGCCCCCATTTTTTCCAAACCCTCGAAATGTCTTTCCAAAGGTCTTTTTCCTATTTTATCTCCACCTGGCAATGGAACCTGAGCCTCACCAAATTTAGCAAGTAGAGGAGCAATAAAAATAGTTGAAGCACGAGAAATAGCGCCATATTGATTTCCTACAGCAAAACTATTCAAACCCTTAGGATCAATAAAATAACTACCTTCACCAGAAAATTTAGCTTCAGCTCCCAAGGAATTAATAACTTCTGCCACCATTGCTACATCGGAAATAGCTGGTAAATTAAGAATTCTAGATTTCTCATCTCCAAGTAAAGCAGCAACCATTAATTTGTATGAAGCATTTTTTGCGCCACTAACTCGAACACTGCCTCTCAATGGAGTACCACCAGTAATTACAAATGAGGTTTTACCTGTTGTCATAACTGCTTTCTATTTCAACCAAAATACTTCTTCTTGTAAAGAGACATTAAATTTTTCAGCTACTTTTTGCTTGACTCTAGTAATTAATTTTTGCACTTGGTCAGCAGTGCCATTGCCTTTATTAACAAAGAAGGCAGCGTGCTTTTCACTAACTTCAATATCTCCTTCGTGAGCTCCCTTGAGACCAGCTTGATCAATTAAAAATCCCCCAGGTACATGAGTGCGTTCCTTAAATTGAGGGAAGAGTTCTTTTAATGTTTGGCTATTGGGAACATTTTGAAAAATACAGCCAGAGCTTGGCAAGCCGAGTGGTTGAGTTTGAGCTCGATATTCAGTGGCTTTTTTAACCATGGCCATTGATTCATTTTTATCGCCTTGTTCTAATAAAAATTCCACCTGATAGATAATTTCTTTGGTACGCTGAAAACGAGAGCTGTCATAAGCAAATTCACATGTTTCTTTGTCAAGCCATGTAAAGTCTCCTTTTTCAGTTAAAACCTCAACTCTATTAACATGAGCTCCAATTAAATCTTCCAAATAGTGGGCATTGTTATATATAGCACCACCAATAGTTCCTGGTACACCTAAAAAATATTCCAAACCGCCATAGCCTTCATCAATAGTTTTTCTTACGCACAGGGCAGTTTTCATTCCAGCACCAACTCTAATTAGGGCGTAATTTGATTTTTTTTCTAGTTCAATTGATTGATTAATAATTTTAATTACAATTCCAGCTATTCCCTGATCAGCTACTATGATGTTGCTGCCTCCACCCAAAAAATGATATTGATAATGATTTTCTTGACACCAATTTATCAATGAAGCAATTTGTTCTTTTTGGGCAAGTTCTACATAGACTTCCGCTGGTCCTCCTAGTTTAAAATAGGTTTTTTGTGACATGGGTACGTCAAATTCAAGAGGAAATTCTGAGAACTTTGTTTTGATTTGTCGCTGTAATTCTGTCATATGAGTATATAAAGGATTTGCTTTATGATCGTTACCCAGAGATAATTCTCTCACGTCTGAAGCTATTCCTCAAATCAAACCACCAGCTACTGGCACAGAAGGTATCTTTTTAATTGATAAACCCACTGGCATTAGCAGTCATAATGCTGTGAATTATATACGTAATGTCACAGGAATTAGAAAGGTTGGACATTCTGGCACTTTAGATCCCTTAGCATCAGGCTTATTAATTATTTTAGTTGGTAGAAATTACACTAAGCTGCAAGATGTTTTTCTTAAAAAAAAGAAAACTTATGTTTGCACCGCCCAACTTGGGATCGAAACAGATACTTATGATAGTACTGGAACAATTATTAATAAGGCTGATTGGGAAAAATTAAAGAACATAACTTCTAGCATAGTTGAGTTGGCTCTAAAATCTTATAGAGGAGATTTCTTTCAAACTGTGCCGGCGTTTTCTGCTATTAAGATGAATGGTCAAAAGCTTTATCGTAAGGCTTTGAAAAAAACCTTGGATCTAGATAGTTTGCCCCAAAAAAAAGTTACTGTTGAATCACTGATTCTTACAAAATTACAAAAAGACCTTAAAAATAAGGTAATTTACATAACTATTGAAGCAACCGTTGGATCTGGAACTTATATTCGCTCATTAATTCATGATTTAGGTAAACAACTAGGTGTGGGAGCAGTAATTACTGAGTTGAGGCGTACAAAAATAGCAGATTTTTCAGTTGAAAATGCCCATAAAATAACTGGAGTTAAGACTTTGTCTTACGCCAGAAAGATTTTATAAAGGCAGTAATCTTGGGAAATACTTTAATGATTAGAAATATTATTAAAAGTTTTATCATTATTAAAAATTAGAATATGTAGCAGAATGAATTGGACCCATAACTGCTGGTGGCCAATAACGAAAAAATACCTTGCCAACAATGTCTTGCTTAGTAATAGGACCCCAAGTTCTTGAGTCGCTTGAATATGGCCTATTGTCTCCAGAAGCAAAGTAATTGTTTGGACCCATGACGACTGGGCCATTTTTGGTGTAGTTTCCTGGTAAAACTTTGAAGTCTGCTGGAATATATGGTTCTGGTAACTGTTTGCCATTTACATAAATAGCATTGTTTTTTACCTCTAAAGTATCTCCTGGGACAGCTAAGATACGTTTAATAAAATCACAACCAGTTCCTTGGGCACAGTGAGCAGCTTCTGGGGCATGAAAAACAACAATATCTCCTCGTTTTGGATTGCCAATTTTATAACTAATTTTATCCGTCAAGACATATTCACCATTTTGAAAGTTTGGTACCATTGATTGTCCATTTACCTGATGAGGTTGTAAGAAAAATAAATATACAATTAAAAAGATTGAAGCAGAAATAACTACTGTTTCCATCAAGTCTGTAAAAAAAGAACCAACTTTTTGCGAGATAGTTGCCATAATAGAAAACATTATGCCACTTTTGCAAAGTGACGAGTAGGGGAAAACATTGTTTATGAAATACAAATTAATATTAGCAATAATATTAATACTTGAGTTGGCAGTGGGATGGATATTTGTTAATAAATATTTTATTTTATTCAACAAAAAACCAATTACTACAAAAATAAATAGCGAATTTATTATTAATGGAGAATTAACTAAATCAAAATTCAAATATTTCTATAGCTTAAAAAATAATTTGGTTGAAAAAAATATTTGGCTTAATAAAGAAATAACATATAACTACAATTCAGACGGCTTACATGAAACAAATGATTACTCTTTGGAAAAACAACCTAATGTATTTAGAATAATTACCCTAGGGGATTCGTTTACTTTTGGACAAAATGTAGATACTAAAAATAACTGGACCGAATTATTAGAAAATGAGCTAAATAACAATCAGCTAGCTTTTTGTGAAAACAAAAAATTTGAAGTAATTAATTTGGGAGTTTTTGGTTATGGAATTCCGTATATTGTAGAAAGATATAGAATTTCAGGACAAAAATATAACCCAGATCTAGTTATTTGGTTGGAAAGTGGTACCGGATTTACTAGAAATAAAGAATTAACAGAACCAATTATTCTAGCTTGCCTGGAAAAAGAAAATAATAATGAATTGAATTTTTATGATAAATACAGAGAATGTTGGCTTCAAGTAGAAAAACAATTAATTGATGAAATTGGTTTTGCTGAATATTCAAAAAAAATTAATGAACATTTGAAAAATTTTTTTGAATTAATTGATATTAAAAAGGTTGTGTTTTTTGGTTTTGAAAAACAATTAAACAAAGAACATTCTGATGCTTTAGAAAAAAGACAAGAAACTTTTCCAAATATGGATTTTAGACAAAATGTTCCCAACATTTTTGATTTAAAACAAATTTTTTCAGATAATCATCCAAACGAAATAGGACACCAAACTATACAAAAAGCAATTTTACAATCCATTACAAAAGATATTAGTAATAATTGTAAAAAAAATACAATATAACCAAGAGCTAAAACTTCCTCTATAATAAAATTGTGAATTACACCCAAAAAACTTTGGCTGGCTTTAGTTGGCAAACTCTATACAAAGGTTTGCTGGTTGGCGTTGCCATGATAAAGATGTACATCTTGGCTCGCTTGCTTAATCCAGAAGCCTTTGGTCTCTTTTCTTTGACTGCTATTACCCTAGGAATAACTGAAAGCTTAACTCAAACTGGAATTAACGTAACCATCCTCCAATCAAAACAATCAGTTAAGTATTTCCTTGATACTGCTTGGGTAATTGCCATTATTCGTGGCTTTGCAATTGGTAGCATCATGCTTTTAATGGGCTTATTTATGCAAGGCTACTACCATGAACCAAAACTACTTGGCCTCATCACAGTCGCTGCCTTAGTACCAGTGATTAAAGGTTTTATTAATCCATACATTGTGACACTACACAAAGAAATGCAGTTTTTTCAAGATAGTGTCTATCGATTTTCTTTAGTATTGGTAGAAAGTTTAGCAGCAGTTATTTTGGGCATGCTTACTCATTCAGTTTGGTCATTAGTTTGGGCTTTAGTAATTAGTGCTATTTATGAAGTAATAATTTCTTTTATATTTTTTCAACTAAAGCCAAAATTTGCCTATATACCATCCAAGGGTAAAACAATTTTAAACAATGCCAAATGGCTAAGCATCTCTACAGTCTTAAATTATCTTAATGAGAACGCTGATGACTTTGTTTTGGGCAAAATCTTCGGAACACATGCTTTGGGTATTTACCATAATGCTTATGCCATGAGCCATAAAGCTAATTATGATTTTTCAAAATCAGCTCACCACAGTACTCTCCCTGCTTTTGCTCAACTTGCTGATTCACCAATGCGTTTGCACAGAGCTTTTTTAAGATCTTTATTTGCATTAGTAGCATTTATTAGCTTCGCTTCTTTACCATTAATTTTATTTCCAAAATTCTTCGTTACCTTTGTTTTAGGTAATCAATGGCTAGAGGTGATTCCATTAGTTAGACCTTTAGTTTTTGCTGGAATTTTACAAAGCGTGAGCAACCTTAGCTACGCTTTATTTTTAGCTAGAAAACAATATAAAATCTTAAATTTTCATCTAATGACAACCTTATCTATTATGTTCATCTTAATTATTTGGTGGGGAAATAGTTATCAATTATTGGGTGGAGTTTATGGAATTTTAGTAGCCAGATTTATTGGACTACCTTTGATCCTTGTTGGTATACTGCGTAAAGAAAAATGAAATCTCAAAATTTAACCTTAAGCGTCATCATCTTAACTCACCGCAATGATAGTCGATTTATTAAATCATTAAAATCTGCCCAGCCAGCTACTGAAATATTAATTCTTGATTTTGATAGTCAGAATGATTGGCAAAAACTAAAAAAAGAATTTCACTTTAAAGTTATAAATCGCAAAGGACCAATTAATAACTTTGCCCAGGAAAGAAATCTTGCTTTAAAAGAGGCAAAACAAAATTGGGTGTTTTTTCTAGATAGTGATGAAGAAATTTTGTCTGAAAGTTGGGATGAAATTGCTGAATCAATTTCTAGTGAAGAAATTGATGGTTATTTTATCCAACGCAATGACATTTTTTACAACAAAATTTTGCGTTTCGGAGAAACTGGCGGTGTTAAATTCTTAAGATTAATTCGCAGAAACAAAGCTAAATATCTAAGACCAGTTCATGAATCAGCAAGAGTTAATGGAGAAACTGAGCAAACAATGATCCAAATACTCCATCATTCGCACCAAAACATAACTGAATTTATCAGAGATATCGTTCGATATGCCAACCTTGAAGCTGAATACCAAAATGATGATAAATTAAATCCAAGATCACTAGGAATAAAAACCATAGCCTATCCAAAAGCAAAGTTTTTATATAACTATTTATTTAAATTAGGTTTTTTAGACGGATGGCGTGGTTTAATTTATGCCACAATAATGAGTCTTCACTCAATAATGGTAAGAGTTTTTTCTTATGAAAATCGTTAGGCAAATATTTGCTGACTTACCAACTAGTTTGTTAACTTTTTTTCTAATAACCATCTCTTTTGGTCAGTTACAACGCATTCAACTTAGTAACAACATTGCATTTTATGGACATGATCTTTTAATTTTATTATTTATTATTTGGTGGTTAATAAATAATCATCTAAAAATTAAAATAAAAAACTGGCAATCTTATAAACTAGAATTGTTAATGATTGTCGTTGTTTTATTTGGAATGCTTATTGGTTTGTTTGAAAATAGAGTTGGACCAAAAAGCTTTTTATATCTCTTTAGAATAATTAGTTATAGTTTCTTTGTTTGGAGCTTAAATAAAACCAAATTTAAATATGATAAAAAAATTGGTTTTATGCTAGTTGGCTTGGCAATAGCAATTTGGGGTTTATTACAATATTTTTTAATGCCAGATACTCGTTTTTTAAATATCTTTGGTTGGGACAATCACTACTATCGCTTAATTAGCACCACCCTAGACCCAGCTTTTACTGGCATGATTTTAGCTATTGCCTTTGGTTGGTGGCAAATCTTCATTATTCAAATTATTCTAATAATTGCGATCGTAGCGACTTTTTCTAGAGCTAGTTATTTAGCTTTGGCTATCATTTTGACTTGGAAATGGTTAAAAGACAAAAATTGGAAATGGATTCTTTTGGGTGGAATAGCAATTTTGACTTTATTGATCTTGCCAAAGCCAGGTGGTGAAGGAGTGAATTTAAATAGAACTAGTACGATTGAGGCTAGAGGAGTGAACTCAAAAGAGGCTCTAATCTCGTTAAATGGCACTCAATGGCTTTGGGGTAGAGGATTATTTAATAGTGATGCAGAAAAAGAAAGTTACACTAATAATCATGCTCAATTACCAGATAGCTTTCCTATTATGCTCATTAATGCAGTTGGAATTATTGGTGTTGTAGTTTTTATTTTCTTACTAAAAAAATGGCTACCACTTTTATGGCAAGAAAATCAATTGTGGACAATTTTACTCTTAGCCACATTTATCCATAGCTTATTTAACAACACATTATTACAACCATTTGTATTTCTAATGTTGTGGGGAACAAAAAATATAAATAAAAAGGTTAGTAGCGGAAATTAACTCTAACTTCTCGTTCAATCTTATTTCCAGCTTGGTCTTCAACTATAAATTTTAATTGATTATCACCCTCAGATAAATAATAGTTGGTGCGAAAATTTCCTTCAGAATCCACGTAGACAGATCGATCATTAATCGAGAGTTTTGCATGAGGCTCTGTTTTGCCCTTTATTTCATAATTTTGATTGGCTTTAAGAATGATTTGTTGATTATCAGTTAAATTTTCTAATTCCAATCCAGGAGCTTCTGTATCAAGATTAATTTTAAACTCTTTAACAACAGATTCATTTTTGGCTTCGTCTCTACTATATAAACCAATTAAATTTTCACCCTCAGATAATGTTAATTCGTAGGAAAACGATCCTTTGTCATCTACTTTGACTTCATCTTTCTTTTCGCCATTCTGCACAAAAATAACTTGGCTCTCTGCCTCAGCATAGCCTTCGACTTTTAATTTACTTTCTTTTGTTGCTTCTGGAAGTTGTAAGACAACAGGAATTTGTGGAGCTATTTCGTCATCATTATTAAAACTCAAGTCTCCTGTGCCTAAAAAATTAAAAAATAAATCAATAAGCCTGGGCATTAAAACAAAGAAAAATAAGATAACGACACCAATTGAAAAAATAATCATCGTTATTGATTGTCGAGCAATTTTCTTGCCTTGATTGCGAGCTAATCTAGATGATGGAGTTCTTTGCATAAAACTAATTATACCCTTAATATTTATTCCACTCTGCTTTTAGTTTATCATCAGAGCTAGCTGTTAATTCTAATCTCACAGAACCTGTTAGGGTATCAATTTGAAGACGAGAAATGCCGCCATCATTAATATAAAAAATCTGTGAGCCTCGCCCGTCTTTTCTTTCTAGTTCCTCAAGAAACTCCTCAACAAAATGTATCAGGTGAAGCAATAATTCTCCAGTTGCTCTACCTGGTCTAGTAAATAATTCATTTACTTCTTGAAGAGCCTCGACCAAACCTTCTTTATCTCTATTTTCTACAGCAGTAATTATTGTTTGTTTGACAGCTTCTTTTCTTTTTTCCAAAGCCTCTTCAATTGCCAAAGAATCAGCTCCAACATCAACTGGTTTAAATTGTAATAATTTTTTTAGTGTTTCCATAGATATGTTTTTATTGAGCCAGAAAAGGGAGTCGGACCCTTGACCTACGGTTTACGATACCGTTGCTCTACCAACTGAGCTATTCTGGCATTATTAAAAGTGATTTTACAACTTGAAGAGTTGAAAAACTAGCTTAAAGGTTTTTCTCCAAGTGATATTTTTGCCAAATGATGCCAATCATTTGGATTTGGAACTGAAGGCACAATTACTACTTCTCCAACTATAAATTCATCTGAAGTCAAATTTATTTCATTAACCATTTTTTCTCTATTTTCCATTGAAAAACTGTCGTCATAGCAAAGACTGATGTGTGGCATATATACGTTCTCAATTAGTCCAAGAGCTTTTTTTAGTTTGAGATTTAAACTCATTAATTGAGCATTTGCTTTAACCCTAACAAACACTGCCTGAAAATATGTAGTGCTAAATGATACTTCACTTAAGCTAAGGCTAATGGGCTTTTCCAAAGAAAAAAAATTATTACAAGAATTTATTAAATCATTTAGATCAGTTTCAATATTAGAAAGTAAGGTTAGGTGAGGTTCAAAACTTGGAGTATGATTTTCTAAGCTTTTATCATTGATAATTTGTTGTAACTTGGTAAAAATTGGTTCTGGAGGAATTAGCCACAAACTGTATTTCATGGTTTGATTGTACCTTATTCAAATCTTAATAATTGCATGATTTGAGCCTAGTATCACTGCCGTACAAATAATATTATTTTATCGACCGGCTTGTCCATTTATTTGCCCAAGAGTATAGTTAGATCAGGAGAGGAAACTATTTATGAAATTTAGCTTGCGTCTTTTATATCTTTATTTATTTTCTTTTGTTGGGTTGTTAATTACTGTGATTGGTAGTATTCAAATTGCAGATTTAACAATAAAAACTTATGTTTTTAGAGTCAGTGAATATCCTTATTATCCGGAATCTATCCCTGCTATTTCTCAAGATGAAAGCAAAAAGCGTTTTGAAGTAGAGCAACTTGATCAAAAAAAGAGACAGCTTAGTACTAGTTTATCTTTGATTATCGTTGGTGCACCACTTTATCTTTATCATTGGAATACAATTAAAAAAGAGAACAAATAGTTAAATTCTTCATATGATTGAAGTAGATGTTTTAAGCCAAAATCCAAGAGAGTTTTCTATTATTGCTGGAGTATTTGAATATTGCAGTCCATTGGAATACAAAAAATTAATCGAGATAATTGGTCAACCAGTTGTTGATTTTATTAGAAACAATCCAGATCTTTGTCTTTATCAAAAAAGACAACATAGTGGCTATGAAATAAATGGTTCTCTTTACATATTGAAGGGCTATGAGAGAGCTGTTCTTTTTGTTTTCAAAAATGCTCCACAAACCAATAGTTTTGAGTCTCTGGAAATTAACTTTACCTTTTGGGATGAGCTATTAAAGACTGGCAAATCAAATGTTGCTACTAAAGAAGAAAGGTTGAGACCAGATACTTTGAAGTTTTTAAAAACAATGAATCAAATACTGATGTTAATAGATAATAGTTGTCCTGTTGAATTCTCTGGTTCAGAAGCACAAAGAGATGCCATTTGGAGCAAAGCTATTGATAAACTAAGAGAGCATGGCAAAACAAATCTTAGAATGAAACCGAAAAAAGTTATTAAATTTTCTAATTAATTGAGCGGG
>Ga0100380_10000168_pt1 | contig 75164 bp, 83 predicted proteins | sample CryGeymeta201504_FD_80417 | JGI IMG/M metagenome (GOLD analysis project Ga0100380, IMG submission 80417) | Groundwater microbial communities from Crystal Geyser aquifers in Utah, USA - Crystal Geyser metaG 2015-04 | ecosystem: Environmental > Aquatic > Deep subsurface > Groundwater | place... | reverse complement strand
TTCGATAGGTAATTTCAAATTTGGCTTGAATCGCGTTTTTATCGGCCAGGCTTACATCACGCGATAATTTAAATGCTTTTTTACGTGTATTAAAAAAATTTATAATGGCCTCTTCTACCTCAGCACCGTTGGTTAAGGCCTGTGATACTGCATCAACGAGCGCCTGACTTAATGCTGTGTTGTTATCTAGAATTTCTCCGAAGTTTTTATTGCTGATGCCTTGTGCGCGACAATGAATATTTAAAATAGCTAAGTAAAATTGTGTCATGATGGACAAGCGTTCGGCTTGGTCAGGACTCTCGTTATTAACTTGATAAAAGGGAGACCCTTCTTGGCTGGTCTCGAAGCTTGGCGCACAAAGTCCTAACAGCGCTGCAGCATACTCTTCTGGCTTTTCATTGCCTACATAACGCATCAACCCATCGATATACGCTTTATCGACGGTTTGCTTACCATCATGCCCACTCATAACACTTTTAAAAAAATCGTTTTGCACGGTGAGACCAATGTCTTTTGGAAGCTCGGCAATATATTTCTTTGTGAGCACATCTTGTATTCTCGCAAACGATGCCTCATCAGGAACGGCATGGGTACGTTCATGCTCAGGTAAAGCCGCTAAAACAGCCTCTATGAGCTTTTTATGTGGGTCGGGTTTTCCCAGGGTAAGCCCCGGAAATACCTCGTGCATTTTATTATACAAAGGCGATAAGGGCGTGCCTGTTATCATATGATTACGTCGATTGATGGTAAACACCGGGTTCACCACGTGACTGACGGGGTCTTGATGGCATGGTCGTAATTGTATGCTGTATAAGTTCGAGGGTTTGGAAAGAAACGTATTGACCCTCTCGCGATAGCCCGCTTGCATGCCGATGAGGGCTTCAAGGTAGGTCTTGATTTGAGCCAGACGTTCTTCCTTGATGGCGCGTCTTGCATTGCCTGCTTCGAGCAGGGAGATATGAAACTCCAGCACGCTTTTGTAAGACTCTAATTCGCTGACACCACCGCCACCAAAAAATGCGTCGACCTCTGCCGTTGAGCGACACGTGTTATCGGTGCTGATGTCCTGGCCGCCAACAAAAGGCACAAGCAGGTGCACGCGATTGGTTGTAGTTACGTGAATGTAACGTGTTGATGTGGGTTCAGTGAGTGGAATAATCATGGGTCTTGCTTCATATGTTATATAAGTTCGCTTAATGGTGATTATAGACCATATTTAATGAAAAAAGGGCATGAATTTACTTGATGTTCGTCAAATTGGCCGATCATGCTGGATCAACACCCGTGACGACAGCTCCCCCATGTGACAAAACCACCCGTCGTGTTAAGCTATAAAATATAGCTTTGCGCAAAGGTTAATTTCATGACGATGGAAACATTTCACTTTAAACAAGCACAATTTGAAAAAGCACTTGCCCAACTTCAAAAATCTTTAAATATCCCTAAAAATGAGTATATTCGAGACGCCGTGATTCAACGTTTTGAATTTACCTATGAACTGTCGTGGAAAGCATTAAAAGCTTATTTAGCCACCCAAGACATGCTCGTTTTAAGTCCTAAAGAAACACTCAAAGTAGCCTATCAGCAAAATTTAATTCAAGATGCAAATGCATGGAGCGAGTTACATTTCAACCGTAATTTAACAACCCATACTTATGATGAACAATTAGCCGAAACGATTTATGATTACTTAAAAAATACCGGCATTTTTTTGTTTATCACACTTCAAGATAAACTTCGTGAGCTCACCTAATGCGCTTTGGAGTGAATAATGCTATATGGAAACAAATTTTAGATACATGCTTTCATTTTCCAGATGTAAAACATGTCATTCTATATGGCTCAAGAGCACGTGGTGATCAACAACCCGGTTCTGATATTGATATCGCTATCGATGCGCCAGATATGTCTAGCCAAACCTTTGCACGTTTATGGAACGCCCTCGATGATTTACCTATTATTTTTTCGATGGATATTGTGCATCTGCAAGCAATCAAGAATCAGGTATTAGTACAAGCCATTCAGAATGAAGGCGTGATTCTGCATTAAGCATTAAGTTAAGTGATGCAGATACCAGGACTTCTTGCTAAAATCTCTGCAACGTTTTACCCTAAGTCGTCACATTCAAAAGGTCGTAAAAAGGTCGTAATATGAATAATCAGCATGCCCGCATTAATATGATCACGCAGCAGCTCAGAACAGGTGAGGTTCTAAACAGAAATATTCTCTCATTATATGACGAGCTACCACGAGATGCGTTTGTTCCAGAAAGTTTGCATAACTATGCCTACAGTGATTTACAACTCCCGCTACCCCATAACGAGTGTATGATGACACCGCTTGAAGAAGCGACCATTTTACAAGCGCTAGCACTTGAAGGTCATGAAAATGTTCTTGAAATTGGCACAGGTTCGGGTTTTTTTACTGCATTACTCAGCCGTCGCTGTGAACATGTAACCAGCATTGATTATTACGCGGACTTTACAGAAAATGCACGACAAAAATTAGCGCAATACCGATGCCATAATATCACGCTGCATACCGGTAATGCGTATCAAGGCTGGATTGATAAAGCCCCTTTTGATGTCGTTATTTATACCGGAGCGTTGCATGCAATCGAAGACATGCATCGTTTGCAAGTGCTCCCCGGTGGCAAATTGTTTGCAATTGTAGGTGACAAACCGTGCATGCAAGGCCAGCTTCATCACCTTGATCATCAGGAGCAATGGCATACAAACGTACTTTTTGAAACCGAATTGCCCGCACTCATTAACCCCTCTCCCCCTAAAACATTTACTTTTTAGGAAGCACACGGCATGAAGAAGCTAAAACAGCTCAGCTCAATCTTACTTATCAGCTTCGGTTGCATACCGCAGCTTCATGCCGCCGATCTTCTGGATGTTTATCTTCAGGCGCTTGATAACGATCCGATGTTCAAAAAAGCTTACAGTGAATTTATGTCGGACAGTCAAAATGTCCCACGTGCACGGGCACCTTTACTGCCTCAATTCACCGTGAATGCACTCACAAGCTCAAGTCAACAAAACGTCAATGCGGGCGCACTTGTTGATGGTGAAAATTTTATTGTCGATGAAAGCTATCAAACCATGCAATGGCAATTTTCAGCCTCGCAAGCCATTTATAACTTTAAGGCTTGGGCTGAAGTACAACAAGCCAAAGCATCGGTCAAGGCAGCCAATGCTCGCTTTAACGACGCAGCACAAGACTTGCTCTTACGTGTAACCTCGGCTTATCTTGATGTGCTTTTTTCTTACGATTTCCTCTCGTTTACGCAAGCCAAAAAGCGAGCCAACAAAAGGCAGTTTGATCAAGCAACCCAACGTTTTAATGTCGGCCTCGATGCCATCACCTCGGTATACGATGCCCAAGCGGCTTATGACTATGCCGTTTCACAAGTGATTGAAGCCGAAAATGCTGTCATCAATTCGGGAGAAGAGCTTCGCAAACTGACGAATCATATTTATGACACACTTGCACCCCTCAGAAATAATCAAATTCCGCTAATTCGGCCGGAGCCCGATAACATCGATGATTGGGTCGCAACAGGACTTAAGCAAAATTACAAACTCTTTGCTGCCAAATATGCGATGGAAGAAAAACGAGAAAAAGTCAAAGTTAAATCCGCTGGAAACTGGCCTATTTTTGCAATCAAAGCGAACCTTATCCGCACACGTAATCAATCACAAGACGCCAACTTTTTTATTCCTGCAACACAGCAAATTTCATCCGTCGCACTCACCATGGACTATCCCATTCTTCAAGGTGGTTTAGTTTTAGCTGAAACCAAACAAGCGCAATTTGATTTTCAATCGGCAAGTCAAGCGCTCGAGCAAACTTACCGGGATGTCACCGTCAATAGCCGCATTGCTTTTAACACCATCAATAACGGTATTGCTAAGGTCAAAGCCGATCGTAAAACGCTTTTTACACGAACCGCTTCACTCGAGAGTACGGAAGCTGGTTTTTTTGTTGGAACACGTAATATGGTGGACGTTGTCAGCGCGCAAGAACGCTTATTTCTTGCGCAGAAAGAATTAGCATCGGACCAATACGGCCTCATTAAATTCATGCTTAGACTTAAATACCTGGCCGGAACACTCAACGTCACCGATCTTGAAGAAGTAAACAGTTGGCTATCCACGGAACGAATCAATAGCCACCCACCCCAACTGAATGCAGCACGGTAAGTGGCTGTTATTTTGTTATAACATATTGTGGACCGCATATATGACTTATATTTCATCCAGTATCGAAAAAAAACTCTTACACCACACCGGCAAAGCCATTGCCGATTACAACATGATTCAAGCGAACGATCGGGTGATGGTTTGCCTCTCAGGCGGTAAAGACTCGTTTACCTTGCTGACCCTCCTCGACCGCCTCCGCCGACGGGCTGAAATAAATTTTGAATTATTTTCATTCACCTTAGATCAAGCCCAACCCGGCTGGGATGATAGCAAACTACGAGGCTGGCTTGATGACCGGGATATTCCTCATGTGATTCTGACGCGTGATACTTACAGCATTGTGAAAGAAAAAATTCCTGAAGGAAAAACCTATTGCTCCTTATGTTCGCGCCTGCGTCGTGGCATTATTTATCGCTATGCCGAAGAGCATGGTTTCACAAAAATAGCGCTGGGGCACCATCGAGATGATTTGATTCGCACGCTCTTGATGTCGATGCTTTATAATGGCGAAGTGCGCTCTATGCCACCTAAGCTCTTAAGTGATAACAAAAAGCATATGGTCATTCGCCCCCTATGCTATGCCCATGAAGACGAAATTATTGAATATGCCAAAGAACGAGACTTTCCTATTATTCCTTGTACGTTATGCGGTTCACAAGACAATCTCGTACGTAAAAAAGTGGGAAATTTGATCAACGAACTCACCCAAGAAAATCCTAAAATCCCAAGCAATCTGTTGCATGCCTTACAAGCCATCAAACCAAGCCAGCTCATGGATAAGAATTTATGGGATTTTGAAAATTTAGAGCATCAACTCATACCCTCGGAGCACCCATAACATGATGAATAGCTTAAACACCTTCGCTCGGCAATTTCACGTTTATCGAAAGCGACAGCTTCGCTTTGATATGATTGCTTCCGTGGTTGTGTTTCTCGTAGCGATTCCTTTGTGTCTAGGTATTGCGCTTGCCTCCGGAGCGCCCCTTCTCTCCGGCATCATCAGCGGAATCATCGGCGGTATTGTTGTCGGGAGCTTAAGTGCCTCGCATATCAGCGTCAGTGGCCCTGCCGCCGGTATGGCTGCGGTTGTCTTGACGGCCATAGGACAGCTAGGCGATTTTAATACGTTTTTGCTGGCGCTGTTTCTTGCCGGCTTGCTACAAATCATGACCGGCGCGTTACGCGCCGGTTTTTTTGCTGAATATGTTCCCTCAAATATTATTTACGGTCTGCTAAGCGCTATTGGTATTTTGCTAATTTTTAAACAACTTCCACTGGCTTTCACGCTATCATCCAGCACAGCTGAGCTCAAAATGCATTTACTCGATGCCGCCCAAGGTTTGCATGTGCAACCACTGCTTGACATTTCATATCACATTAACCGTGGTGCTCTAATTTTATCAATCCTCTCCCTTGGCATGCTCATTTTCTTTGATAAGACAGGTATTGCTTGGCTCAAACCTATTCCGGGCGCCATCATCGTGGTCATCTTTGGTATCGCAGCGAACGAATTTTTCATCTTAACGCATTCTTATTTTGCGCAGCATAACCTGCAACTCGTCAATATTCCCCACAAACATGGGATGATCGATTGGTTTGATCAACTCACGTTTCCCAACTGGTCCGCATGGTCAAACCCTCATGTTTATGTTTATGCGGGTATTCTTGCGATTGTCGCTTCGCTTGAGAGCTTGCTTAATATTAAAGCCGGTGAAAAACTCGATAAAAAACGTCGTCGCTGCTCAAAAGACCGTGAATTACTTGCGCAAGGTTTTGGTAACCTAATAGCAGGTCTTCTCGGCGGCATCCCCATCACCTCGGTTATCGTTCGTACTTCGATTAATCTTCAAGCTGGGGCGAAAACAAAACTATCGACGATATTGCATGGCATATTTATTCTAATCGCCATCATGTTGATTCCTACATTATTGAACAAAATACCCCTGTGCTCACTTGCAGCAATTCTTATTTATACTGGGTATCAACTCACAAGCCCAAGCATTTATAAAACCATCTACAAGCAAGGCCCCGATCGTTTTATTCCTTTTTTAGTGACCATCATCGGTATTGTGACACTTAATTTACTCACGGGTATTCTTATTGGCCTCATGACCAGCTTATTTTTTATCTTGAAATCAAACAGCCAAGTGCGGTTTGATATTATCAAAGAATTTTATCCCAACGGTGTGACACAACGCTTAATACTTCCCCAGCAAACGACATTTTTAAATAAAGCATCGCTGGTGGAAGAGCTTGATAGCATTCCTAAAAATTCACAACTCATCATCGACGCGCGTTATTCTACATACATTGATAAAGAAATCGTTCAGCTTCTCAAAGAATTCCAGCGTGAACATGCCCCTCAAAAAAATATTTCACTGAACCTCATTGGCTTTAAATCTGAGTATACCATTCACGATCATATCAATTTTATTAATGTCACCACCTATGATGTTCAGGCTTCGCTTTCCCCAAAACAAGTCTTGAATATTTTATGTGAAGGCAACCAGCGTTTTCTTCAAGATACACGTATTTATCGTAGCCTCAACATTGACATTAAACATACTTCAGCCACACAACACCCGATTGCCATTGTGCTGGGTTGTATCGATTCTCGCGTTCCGGTTGAAACCGTGTTTGACATGAGCTTTGGTGATTTATTCTGTGTGCGTATAGCAGGGAACGTCGTCAATAATGATGTGTTAGCAAGCATCGAATATGCTTGTCATGTGCTGGGTGTCAAACTCCTGGTTGTCCTCGGACACACCCGATGTGGCGCAATTGCCGCGGCCTGCGATGATGTCAAAAAAGGGCATATCACGCAATTACTCACAAAAATCAAGCCTGCCATTCATGCTGAGACCAGCACAACATCCAACCGAACAAGCACCAACGAGACCTTCGTCGAGCATGTGACCGAACTTAATATTGCCAATACGTTGCAAGGCATTTATGAAGGTAGCCCTATTTTACGAAAACAAGTGGAAAACAGTGACCTCGGCATGGTCGGTGCAATATATGATGTAGCCACGGGTAAAGTCCTATTTAAAAGCTTAAGTGAGCGCGTAGCTGCGCTAGACAAAAAGCCCAACAACGCCTTAATCCAACACCTCGATGATCTTGTAGATTAATAAAACCATACGGATAAATTATGAATCGCCTGGCTTAATATGACATTCAGGATGAGATCTATCCTCGTTTTTATCCTGCTCCTCTTGAAGTTTTTTCTTATGTTCTTCAAAAAATGTTTGTCCTTTTTTAGCAAATGCATCTGCTTGATCAAATAGATTGGGCCCCGTCATAACGTCATCGCTGCCAGGTAAAGAAGAGGTGAGTATTTTTATGATAAGAGGCCCGTACATGCCTAAAGAAGCGCCTATTTTAAGACTGCTCAGCACAACAGCCACGCTCGCAACCACAAATATTGCATTAAACCACGGCACGGTTAATAAAGCAGCCACCGCAAGTGCTGCAATGGTCGTTAATATGAACCGTATAACTTTATTTTTAAGTGAGCGCTCATTTGGAAGCTCCTCCAGGAGTTGATAGAGCTGTTTCAAGCTTGCATCTAGCTCCTTCAAGGAAGCTTCATTCAAAGGGGTGACATTGGTTTGTTCGAGCACCCGCTGCACAAGCACATAAAGTTGACTTACCTGCTCATAATCCTTGATTTTAAACGAAGATCGATGCTTCGACCGCCCTAAGATTTTCTCTGCTGCTTTAATCATATCAACACGAAGATTATCTGAACTTGCCGATGCATTCATCGCGCTCAGTAACGTCTCCAGTCTTTTTTCATGCTCATTAAGACGATGAATCGCTTGCTGTATTTGACTCAACTCACTCACACTATTCACCTGTAGAGAATCCACTCTGTTTTAGTATAGAACAAAATCCCAGGTTTAACCTGGTCGAAATCACTCAGACCTGATACGATTCTTATTTTATTCAACCATCGATTTAAAACTTCAAGGATTCAGCATGCGTGCCTCACCCTGGCTTATCTCAACCCTCAAAGAATCACCTCATGAAGCAGAAACACCGTCGCATCAACTCATGCTTCGCGCAGGGTTTATTCGTCCACTCGGCTCCGGCCTTTATACCTGGCTTCCGTTAGGTCTTAAAGTTTTACGTAAAATAGAGCAGGTCGTACGTGAAGAACTGAACAAAATCGGCGCGCTTGAGCTTCTCATGCCCGCGGTACAACCGGCTGAACTTTGGCAAGAAACCGAGCGCTGGGATACGTTTGGTGGGCAGTTGCTACGTATCACCGATAATAACGGTCGAGACTATTGCTTTGGTCCAACGCACGAAGAAGTGATCACCGATCTGATGCGTCGTGAACTGCAATCGTATAAACAACTGCCACTCAATGTGTATCAAATTCAAACCAAATTTCGAGATGAAATTCGGCCTCGTTTTGGGGTGATGCGCTCACGTGAATTCTTAATGAAAGATGCCTATTCGTTTCATATGGATACCGCGTGCCTCGAACGCACCTATCAAACCATGTATGAAGCGTACAGCCGTATTTTTGATCGACTCGGTTTTAAATATCGAGCCGTTGAAGCCGACACCGGGGCGATTGGTGGTGCCGTGTCTCATGAGTTTCAAGTACTAGCCGACGCCGGTGAAGACTGCCTGGTCTACAGTGATGGCAGTGATTATGCGGCGAATATCGAACAGGCGACGAGCCTCATACCGGCTATTGCTGAACAGCCGTCAAGCAAACCCATGACACGTGTTGAAACACCTGATATCAAAACCATTGCAGACGTTGCTACATTTCTTAATATCACACCCCAAGATACGGTCAAAACATTGGTCGTTGAAGGCGCCCGCGAAGAAGCTCCTCTGATTGCCTTGGTTTTGCGTGGCGATGATACCCTCAACGTAACACGTGCCGCCAAACATCCTTGGGTTAAATCTCCGATACAATTTGCCGATGAAGCGCGTGTGGCTGAAGCACTTAACATACCATTTGGCTCCCTTGGCCCTGTGGGTCTTGATATCCCCGTGATTGTTGACCACCATGCCCGTGGTTTAAATCCCTTTGTTTGTGGCGCCAATACAGCCGATGCGCATTATGTTGATGTAGTGTGGGATCGCGACGTGACAGCTCCTGAATGCTTTGATTTACGTGAAGTGAAAGCCGGCGATCCAAGCCCTGATGGTCAAGGCAAGTTACAGATGTGTCGCGGGATTGAGGTGGGTCATATTTTCCAACTTGGCTCAAAATATGCAGACATCATGAAAGCGACGGTGCTGAATGCCAACGGAAAAGCACAAACCTTGATGATGGGTTGTTACGGTATTGGCATTTCGCGTATGGTGGCCGCCGCCATTGAGCAACACCATGACGAACGGGGCATGTGTCTACCTGAAGCTTTGGCGCCGTTCCAAATCGGTATTATCCCAATTAACGGCCACCGCTCGGAACGTGTACAAGAAGCTGCTGAAAGCCTTTATCAGGCTTTATTAGCCCAAGGCTTTGATGTGCTTCTAGATGACAGAAAAGAACGTCCTGGCGTTTTATTTGCCGATCACGACCTCTTAGGCATCCCACATCGCGTCATCGTGGGTGAACGAGGACTCGATGAAGGTACCATGGAATACAAAGCACGCCGTGATGCTGAGGCAAAGCCTATTCCTGTCGATGATATTCAGGATTTTCTTGTTAAGCACTGTTCTTAACAGGCTCCATAGCACTCACCCCCGCCAACAACTGCCGCGTGTACGCATGGGCGGGGGCACGCAACAATTGTTCGCACGTACCGTGCTCGACCATACGACCATCACGCATCACCAAGACATCATCGGCTATATAGGACACCACCGCCATATTGTGCGTCACAAACAAATACGTAAGATTCAGCTCTTGCTGTAAATCTTTGAGTAAATTAAGCACTTGGGCTTGCACAGAAACATCGAGCGCACTCGTGGGCTCATCACAAATCAACACGTTGGGTGAACAAGCCAAGGCACGTGCAATACACAACCGCTGACGCTGCCCACCTGAAAACTGATGCGGATAGCGATTCAGACTACCGATCGGTAAATTAACCTGGTCAAGCAGCTCGTACTGACGTTGCTTTATCCACGCGGGTTTCTGATGTTGAACCTCCATGCCCTCGGCCAAAATTTGCCCGACTGTCATGCGAGGATTCATCGATGAATACGGATCTTGAAAAATAATTTGAACCTGTTGTCGAAATTGCTTGAGTGCACGCCCTCGCAACTCACCCACGGGCTTATCCCGAAACATCACCTCACCGCAGGTGATTTGTTGCAAGCCAAGCAACACACGACATACCGTACTCTTGCCCGAGCCAGACTCGCCGACCAACGCCAACGTTTGCCGCTGCTTTAAATCAAACGACAAACCATCCACGGCTTTATGAACTTGAGCCGGCCGCCCTAAAAAACCACGCTTCACCGGAAAATACACACCTAAATCACGGACTGAAAATAAAACAGGACCTGCCTCTTTTTTGTCCTTCCAACCCTCTTCAGTATGAAGTAAAGCAGGAGGTGACTGATGCTCAGGATATAAATGACAACGTACCGTACGTGATGCTTGCTCTGCTTTCTTCACAACCTGCAATACAGGCTCTTGTTCGGTGCAAGACGAAAACGCATGCGTACAACGAGGATGAAACCGGCAACCACTCGGCCTATCATCAGGCGAAGGCACCCGGCCCGAAATCGCACTTAAACGCTCTGAACGTTTATCAAAATGAGGCAATGCCGCCAGTAAATGCTGGGTATACGGATGCAACGGTTGCCTAAAAAAATCAGACGCTCGCGCCGACTCCACAATTTGACCGGCATACATCACATACACGCGACAAGCCACGGCTTGAACCAAGCTCAAATCGTGCGTGATCAGCAATAAACTCATGTTGCGCTGCTTTTGAATGCGTTTTAAAAGCGCTAAAATTTGTGCTTGCGTAGTCACATCAAGCGCAGTGGTCGGCTCATCGGCAATGAGTACATCCGGTTGCCCAGCCAACGCCATAGCAATCACCACGCGCTGTTTTTGTCCACCGGATAATTGATGAGGGTATTGTTTAAGACGTTGCTCCGGTTCTTGAATTTCAACTTCACGCAGCAACTCGGCCATCTGCTGACGCCGATGAGCACCCGCTAAAATATGCCGATGCCCTACCGCTTCGGCTAATTGCTCACCTATCGTGAGTACGGGATTTAATGAGGTCATCGGATCTTGAAAAATCATGGCCAAACGCTTACCACGAAAACGCCGCATAATCGCTTCAGAAAGGGTCAATACATCGGTGCCTGACCAAACGACCTCGCTTAATTGACCGTAACGCGCATAGACAGGTAAAAGACGCATGAGGGCTGAAGCCGTGAGTGATTTACCACACCCGGACTCACCGACTAAAGCGACCGTTTCTCCGGCTTCAAGAAAAAAATCAATGTCATCGACCGCTACAATCGACGCATGCTTAGTTTCTAAAGCGACACTTAAGCGCTTCACATCAAGTTCTACAGGATGTTGTTTTGGCATGCTCGTCCTTAGCATTATGAAGATGAAACTTTATCCTACACCGTTTTCGATGCGTTGTGATGCCCCAGAGTATCTTCGCTTAAAAAACAAAAACCCGCTTTATCACCCGCTTCAGCAACACCGGCTATCACCGCGTCTTGCTGCATAAATGCCGAGACCAAGACATTTTGCTTAGGCGACGGCACATGAACCCCCCATTTACCATCTTCACGTACCCCAACATGAATAAATTGAGACATGGGCTCAGCGACACCTTCGGCATCAAAACGACCAGCGATGGCCCCTCGAAGCGCATCTTCCTCCGGTAGATTTACCGAATAAAACCCACTCCCGTCATCAAACCGACACAGCACGCCTTTAACCGCATGTGTATTTAGTTGAGGCGTTGTTACCGAGGTCTGGCGAAACCACGCTTGCCCGGCGGTCACAAAGATTTCTTCTCGGCCATCGCTTGCATGAATATGTCCATTCAGTGAATTGGTCTGACTTACAAAAACTGAAATTCCTGAACGTAAATTTTGTGGTTCTGGGAGCGCTCCGGATGGTTGTTGCATACCCACTTTAAAATTAAAGCCTACTTTATTGGCTTGCTTAAACCCAAACACCCAACTATCCGTGATCGGATTAAAACGTAAAAAAGCGTGGCCCACATGCCATACGTTGGTCGAAGGATCCGCGATTTCAGCCTCACTGCCATCTTGCATAAGCACGGCTTTGGTTTGCACATCAAATAAAGCGGCTCGACTATGAAACGTATTGTTTTTACGATCCATTTGAAAAAAATAACCGTATTGCTCGCCCGCTTCGCCCTCGACCACGCCAGAAAACACCCAATGCGCTTCAGCAGAACTGGCTGGAACAAAATGAGGCATGACTTTCGAAGCATCAGCATAAATGCAACAACTAACCAACCAAATCAAACAACCCCATGTTTTCTTTTTGCAATGTTTCATGTGTTTCCAACCTATCCCAAAACTCATGATGAATGCTTACCTGAACCGGTAGAACATACATACGTTCATCCGCAAATGCATGGCATTTGACCGCATCTTTCTCTGTCATCACACACACACGCTCAGGTAGATTAAAATCAGCCGAGACAAAACGATGATGATCAGGAAAAACATAGGGTTTATACATTAGACCTAACGCGGTTAACGTATCAAAAAAACGTTCGGGATGTCCAATACCCGCCACGGCTGCAACGTGTTCTTGTTTAACGCTTTCCAGCCGAACTTCTTCGCCAGTGACTAACTTCAGCAGCGCTCCAGGCACCAGATCAAACCGATACGCACCTGGCCAATCCGCCCCATTCACCACGACCATGTCCACCTGTTTTAAACGCTTAGGAGGCTCGCGCAGCGGCCCTGCAGGCAAACATAAGCGATTCCCTAACCCTCGCTTACCATCCATCACCGCAATCTCAATGCTTCGCCCCATTTTATAATGCTGCAAACCATCATCACTGATAATTAAATCAACCTGATGCTGCCCAATTAAATAATTCACGGCATCCATACGCTTAGGCGCAATCACCACAGGAGCCTGTGTTTTTTGAGCTAATAATAACGGCTCATCCCCCACATCATCTGCCGTGTCATCGACACGCACTTCATGAGGAAAATGTTTGATTTTGGCACCATAACCACGACTCACAACACCAACACGTAAACCACGTGCCGAAAAATGCTGGGCAATCGCAATCACCAGCGGCGTTTTTCCTACACCACCGACGGTTAAGTTACCGACAACAATAAGCGGCACAGAAACATGTTCTTGCTTAAATTGTTTTAAATACACACGACGTAATACAACCACGCCACGATAGAGCAGTGAGAAGGGATAAAGACCCCATCGCAACGGATGACGGCCGTACCAAAGCGAATTCAACACCGAATCGAACATCATCGATTATGCCATAACCGCTTCAGATTCGGGCTCAAACGCACCCAGCTTTTGCGCGTGATACAAGCGTGCATAATGCCCGTTTTCAGCAAGCAATTGCTCATGTTTTCCAATTTCGACCACACGCCCTTGATGCATCACCACAATTTTATCTGCATGCTGAATGGTCGAAAGCCGATGGGCTATCACAAGCGTTGTTCGGTTCTTCATCACCTGAACCAACGCTGCTTGAATATACCGTTCGGATTCTGTATCTAAGGCTGAGGTTGCTTCATCTAAAATTAAAATCGGCGCATCTTTTAAAATAGCCCGCGCAATGGCTAAGCGCTGACGTTGCCCACCTGAAAGCAGTACCCCGTTCTCACCCACGCGCGTATCATAGCCATTCGGTAGTTTAGTAATAAATTCATCCGCATACGCGCACTTCGCCGCGTTAATAATCACCTCTCGACTTACATCAAAACGTCCGTAGGCAATATTATTGGCCAACGTATCATCAAACAACGTGACATGCTGTCCGACGAAAGCAAGCTGCTGTCGCAGGCTTACAAGCCGAAGTGACTTAATCGACACACCGTCCAGTAAAATTTCGCCTTCGTCGGGCGTATAAAAACGCGGAATTAAACTCGCCACCGTAGTTTTACCACTGCCTGAATGCCCAACCAACGCTACGGTCTCGCCAGCTTTGGCCGTAAAACTCACGTCATGCAGTACACGCTTGCCTTGTCGATAAGCATAAGACACATGATTAAACACCAGCTCGCCGACAGCACGCTTAGATAAAACTTCACCCCCAACAGGCTCTTCAGGTTCATCCATCACACGAAAAACACTCTCAGCACCGGCAAGTCCACGCTGAAAAACCGTGTTCAGCGTCGTCAACGTTTTCATGGGCTTAATGAGTTGCAACATGGCCGCAATGATCGCTAAAAAAGAGCCGGCCGTAACCGTGATCACCGATGAAAGTTGAATGGCTGCAAAAATAATACCGGCTATACCAAGCGCAATAATCGCCTGCACGCCCGATACATTAATCGCCTTACTCACCGCAACCTTCATGTCTTGTTGACGTGAGCGATGGCTTGCCTTATTAAATTTCTCTACCTCGTGCGCTTCACCCTCAAACAAGCGTACTTCGCGATAACCATCGATGGCTTCACTTGCTGTACTTGTCACATCCCCCATCGATTGCTGAACATGATGGCTAATACGTCGCACCCGTTTGTTTGTAAAATTAACCAAAATACCAACAAACGGTATGGTCAATAAAAACATCAGCGACAATTGCCAACTGATCACCATCATCACCGTCAACAGCCCGATCACAAGGCAAATATTTTGAACTAAATCCGTCAGCGCATTGGCGCTCACCTGGGCTACTTGCTCAACATCATATAAAATCTTGGATAAAAGCTGGCCCGACGGCGCCTCATCATAATAATCCGCGGGCAGGCGTACGATGTGTGCAAACACCGATTGCCGTAATACCGTCACAACCGATCGCGCCACCGACGTCATGCAATAACCACCAAAAGCACTCACAATCCCACGGAAGATGACCCCAACTAAAATAATCATAGGGATAATTTTGACAAAATTGGCGTCTAGTTCAATCAAGCCTTTATCTAAAAACGGCCGCATCATGTAAGTAAAACCTGCATCAATTGCTGCAGATAGAATATTAGCCAATAAACCAATCAGTAAAATAGGCCAAAAAGGTTTAACATACGTGAATAAACGGCTATAAAGCGCACGCGCACTCTCATGAGATGTTTGCTGTGTCATTTGAATTTTTCTATCGCTAGGTTGGATAAGTGTGAAACATTGTATCGTGTTTCATCAAAAAGCACCAATCACCCATGACTCAATATATGATTTGTATTATGATTCATCTGTATTGATATCATCAAATAACTGAGTGATATCTTTATATGAATACACACCCACACCATGCGTATCGTAACGTGCATCACCGGTATAGATCAGAAATTTTTTAGTATTTTTTTCTTCGGCAAGTTTACTATAATAATTTAGTCCTTTTAAAAAATCATAATGAAACGTGGATGACGACTTAATTTCGACACTATAAAGCTGCGTTCCATAATCGAGAATCATATCCACTTCATTGCCTACATGGTCTCTAAAAAAATAAATATTTTTATCTTTCACATGATTAAAACGATTTTTTAAAAATTCACTGATAATAAAATTTTCAAAAATCAGTCCACGCATGGGATGGCTCATGACATGATCCGCATGAGATATGCCTAATAAATAACATGCAAATCCGACATCATGAAAATAAAGTTTACTCGCTTTTGTCAGTCTTTTACGAAAATGCTTAAAATGTGGCTGTATTTGAAAAATAATATAGCTCGCTTCCAAAACAGAGAGCCACGCCTTAATCGTCTTTTGATCAACACCACAATCATTCGCAAGCGTCGTGTAGTTTAGAAGCTGTCCAATTTGTGTGGCGCATAGTTTTAAAAACTTCTCAAATACAGACAAATCTTTAATATTAATCAGCGATCGTATATCTCGTTCAACATAAGTCGATAAATAAAATGACATCGCCTCGGTCGGATTTAACTTTTTATTAAAAATTCTTGGATAAAATCCCGAATAAAGAATCTCAGACAAAGGCACAGATGATTGATGATCATAAAGCTCAGAAAAAGACAGCGGTAATAACGTCACTAATGCCGTTCTCCCGGCTAATGATTGATTAATCGTATTACTCAATTCAAATTGATGCGACCCTGTTAAAATAAACTGCCCGCTTTCATCTGTTTTATCAACCATGGGTTGAATATATGAAGGTAAATTAGGTGCTCGCTGAATTTCATCTAAGATCACTTTGCTACCATACTGCGCAAGAAAACCTTTTGGATCCTGATTGGCAAATTCTCTCGTGCTTAATTCTTCCAAATTAACATACACATAATCAGGAAATGCTATTTGACACAACGTTGTTTTACCTGATTGTCTTGGACCAGTAATCGTAACAACAGGATACTGCGTTGCCAATCTAACAATTTCTGATTGCAATCGACGTTTATACATCACACCAAACCTTACAAAAAAAGAATTGAAGTCCTATATTGTAAATTTAGTACCATGCATAACCCATGTCAAATCATCTAACGCTCCACATCACACGCCTGCGCCCAAACACGAAGCATGGCATTGCCTTCCGGATATAACGCGCAACGTACTTCACGTACTTCTGTTCCAAAGTTTGCCTGTTGCAAGCCCAGCAACACCGGTCCTAAAAGCTCAGAAGGCGTGCCTGCACGCTCAATCAATGGAAAAATACGCACTTCTTTAGCAACACGAGCAAGATCTTGGATCGTTTTCACATGATAAGCTATGGCATCATCGGCTGCATTTGCGAATAAATAGTGTGAACTCAGCGCTAAATCAAACGAAAAATTCTCAAACGGTAACGCTCCACTCACCAAGGCCTTATAACGCCCTTCTTCAATGCCCGCATTATAATCCGCAAAGAAAATTTCCATGCCTGCACGTCGTGTCGCTAAAAAAGCCTCCATGCCGCCGTAACTTTCTACATTAAATTGCGCTTGGTCAGCCAAAACTTGCTGAACTCGTTCGTCAAAATCTTGATTTACGTGTTGAACAAGCTCAGGTTTACTCAAAGCAAACAAGGGATCAATACTCACCACCGTTGTACCTGCTTGGTGTAATTCTGCATTCACCGCACTTGCACCGCACCCGTATTCAAGAAGGTTGGCTTCGAGAGCAGCGTCCGAGACATCAAACATCTCTTGGTATTCAGATACATGATGGCCCCATAAAACACGTTTTCTCATCACTCACTCCCCTTCAATACGATCAATACGATACCCAGGCCTATGTCTACGACATATAGTCTAGCCTATTTCATCAAGCAATTGAAAACCATAAAAAGCAAGTTTAAAAATATACACTACAATTAAAATAGCGACATTAAAACCCTGAGGTATTTCTCATGACGTTAAGTATTAATATAATTCAGGATGATAAACATCATGCCATTATCGAACAAACACGTGCTCGTTATCAAGAGTTCTACGACGGACTTTTAGAGAATATGTCTTACGAACATAATTACCTTCAAGACTTAATTCAGTTGGAACAACAGCATCCAGGAAACCATCAAGATGGGATCGCTAAGCAAAAAGCTGAAATCATGAACTTAGAAAAGTCAATGCTAAATCTCGAACAAAAAATCCAACGCATGGACAATATTTTCAAGGATAAAGCAAACCTTTCTTTGTTTGTATCAAAAACAACCACAAAGGGCGAATTAAAAACACTCATGGAGGGAATTAATTTAGCCAAAGAAAGAACAAAAAACCCTATTGAAATACAATTTTTGACCACAATAAGCGAAACAGCCGAAACCTGTAAAGATACACGATCAAACAATGCAACGTTTGATGATCAATACATTCCTCTCCTCAAAAACGAGCAAAAGTATGCTCAGACTCTCATAACACATATCACCAACAAAGCATTCGATAGTTTAATACAAAGCGCTTCTAGCGACCCCAATGCTTCGTCTGATACTGATTTTTTTTCTGCAATCAAAGACATTTACAAGCAAGCAGTCAGCTGCAACAAAACACTGGGTTTCACGAGTCAAGAGCATGATTTTATTCAATCGATTCAGCACGAAATTGAAGGGGTCGTCAATAACTCATTTCACACGTCCGGAGAGCCTTCTGCTTCTGAGCACTTACAACAAGTACTTCGCGCCAAAATAGACACGTTAGTTAACACGTCAAAGTCAGAAAACAACCCTTCTTTTTCAGTTCGATTTAAAACATTTATTAACGATATCTGTAAAACGATTAAAATCATCCCCCCTATTTTTAAGAGCACAGAAACGAAGCAAGCGATGATTCAAAAGGTTAAAGACATGAAGGCAGAGATGAAACAGTTATCTCAAGAAAACCAAACCGCCGTGGCAATCAAGGATAGCAACGATCACCCACCTGATCCTGATATAGAAAATATCGAAAACACAGAGAGAAATAGCCACCAAAGCCCTCGACCATAAACATACGCCTTGCGGATTGGCTTTACTGAGTGCGTTTAGATGGGACAGCCCTGCATCATCCATAGCTCGACTTGCATATAAATAATAACGTCCTGACGCCGCTTTAAAGCCACCCTCACCTGACGGGCCTGGCGAGCCATCTTTTGTTATCCAATTTCTAAACTGTGACTTACTGCGTACAAAACATCCGCCAGATCTTTTTGTGTCATACCACACGTCTTGCCATTGACCGTCAACCAGCATACCCATGATTTACACTTCAAACGCATTCCAAATTAAGCTGTTAAGCCAACCAGCATCGCATGAATTAATTCTTTTGTAATCAACGTAACTAAAACCTCTCGATTACATCCTTTTTTACTTCCATCTGCTGTCCAAATCAGGCGTCCTGTTGCTGTATCGGTGAGCTGAAGGGTTATACCAACAAAAAACTGAGCATCTAAATCCACCAAGTCATGCCACTCACGGACAACACCTGTCACCATGTAACTTGCGCCTAGATTTTTTGCCCACTGAATATCTTCTTTTCTTTTACATTTGGCTTGAGCGTATTTGCTGGGTGATCCAACCATGATATGTTGAAAGCCTCGCGTACTCAGTTCATGTACTGCAACAGACTGAGCCAATTGATTCGCCGCAGGCATAGGTGTTTTATTTTTAAATACAGAGACAGCGATATGACGATTGACATTGAGACGCACCGCCGGTGTTGTATGAACCAACAGCTGTGTGCATGAACATAGAAACACGCTAAGAACACATGTAAGCATGACGTTGAGGTGAAACATGTGCGGCACCCTTAAATTAATTAAACGCCCAAATACATATACTAACCTAGGATCGTGCTATAACAAACACCGTCTTCACCACGAAGGCCTTCACAACCTATCGCCTGCGAGGTATAGTCTAGCCTATTTAATTTAATAAAAAAAATGGACGTCATTATGTATCATGGCTTACCCCAGCTTCTTGGCGAAACGTATGATGCACTGCGTGAAAGCGTGTATCGTTTCGCCATGCAAGAAATTGCACCACTTGCCGCCCAAATTGATGAAGACAATGCTTTTCCTCACCCCTTATGGAAAAAATTAGGTGATTTGGGCGTTCTTGGTATTACAGCCGATGCGTCTGTTGGTGGCGCCAATATGGGTTATCTTGCCCATGTGCTTGCTATGGAAGAAATATCACGCGCTTCAGCCTCTGTCGGCTTGAGTTACGGCGCGCATTCGAATTTATGCGTTAACCAAATTAATCTTCACGGCACCGACGCACAAAAACAAAAATATCTGCCCAAGCTCATTCAAGGCACGCACGTCGGTGCACTGGCGATGAGCGAAGCCGGCTCGGGTTCGGATGTGGTAAGCATGCAACTCACCGCGCGTCATGAAGGCGGGCGTTTTATATTAAACGGCACAAAAATGTGGATCACGAACGGGCCTGAAGCCGATGTTTTGGTCGTCTACGCTAAAACCGATAAACATGCGGGTAGCAAAGGCATTACGGCGTTTATGATTGAAAAAAACTTTCCTGGATTTAAAACCGCGCAAAAACTCGATAAATTAGGCATGCGTGGCTCCAATACCTGCGAGCTTGTGTTTAACCAGTGCGAGGTGCCTGAAGAGAACGTACTCGGCGAAGTGAACTGCGGTGTGGGTGTTCTGATGCGTGGTCTAGATTACGAACGCACGGTACTGGCGGCAGGTCCACTGGGTATCATGCAAGCTTGCATTGATTTAGTCCTACCCTACGTGCACCAACGTAAACAATTTAATCAACCGATTGGTAGCTTTCAGCTGATGCAAGGTAAACTTGCGGATATGTACACCGATTTAAACGCGGCTCGTAGCTATTTATACGCTGTCGCGCGAGCCTGTGATGCAGGTCTTGTGACCCGAAAAGATTCTGCCAGCGTGATTTTGTACACCTCCGAACGTGCCACGCAAATGGCGCTACAAACCATTCAAATTTTAGGCGGTAATGGCTACATCAATGAGTATCCAGCTGGCAGACTGTTACGTGACGCCAAGCTGTATGAAATTGGAGCCGGCACCTCTGAGATTCGCCGTATGTTGATTGGACGCGAATTATTTGAAGAAGGACGAGCCCATGAAGCCTAATAATCATGATAATGATGTGGTCATTGTTGCTGCTTCCCGCACGCCTTCGGGCAATTTGCTTGGCAGCTTATCAAGTCTTACCGCGCCTGAATTAGGTGCTGTAGCACTCAAAGCATCGCTTGAACATGTAAAAATTGCGCCCGAGCTTATCAACGAAGTGCTGATGGGCTGTGTTTTGCCAGCAGGCCTCGGCCAAGCGCCCGCACGCCAAGCGGCTTTAAAAGCCGGTATACCCCATACCGTCGGTGCAACCACACTGAATAAAATGTGCGGCTCTGGCATGAAAGCCGTGATGCTCGCCCATGATTTAATTCAAGCTAAAACCGCAAGCTGTGTGCTCGCCGGCGGGATGGAAAACATGAGTCGCGCACCTTACTTAGTACCCAAAGCACGTGCTGGCTATCGCTTGGGTCACGGCGAACTGCTTGATCACCTATGTTTTGATGGCCTTGAAGATGCTTACGAACCAGGCCAGCTCATGGGGGTTTTCGCCGATCGTACGGCTAAAGCACTCGGCATCACACGCGAAGTACAAGATGAATTTGCTGCGCGTTCCATGCAGCGCGCGCTTGATGCACAAGCACACGGTGCTTTTACTCACGAAATAGCACCCATCACCATCACAACACGCCAAGGCGATCTCACGCTTGACGCCGACGAAGGCCCTGATGCCAGCAAGCTTGAAAAACTGAGTCGTCTAAGACCGGCGTTTAGTCCTGACGGCACCGTCACCGCGGGCAATGCAAGCTCGATTGCGGATGGTGCGGCAAGTCTCCTGCTGATGACAGCATCGATGGCCGAACACCACGGAATCAAACCGCTTGCACGTATCAAAGCACATGCAACCCATGCGGGCCTTCCTGAGCAATTTACCACCGCCCCCATCGGTGCGATTCAAAAGGTCTTGGATAAAGCTGGATGGCAAGCCCGTGACGTGGATTTGTATGAAATCAACGAGGCCTTTGCCGTCGTCACGCTTGCTGCTGTTCAGGCCCTCAAGCTGAAGATCAACCAAGTCAATATTCATGGTGGAGCCTGCGCACTGGGGCACCCCATTGGCGCATCGGGTGCGCGTATTTTGGTCACGTTAATCCATGCTTTAAAACAAACATCAGGCAAAAAAGGCGTTGCAGCATTATGCATCGGTGGTGGTGAAGCCACCGCCATCGCGCTTGAGTGTTTTTAAAAATATTATATATAGGGATATACATATGCTTAAACAAAGTTTGATTTACTTACTGCTCAGCATGCTGGTGATTATGCTTGCTAACTATGTGAAAATTTTTATTATTTATGTTGATATTTTTTACACGTATATCAACGCACGACTCAACCCACTGTTTGGTTCCGGTTTTGTTGGGGAAATTTTTCGTAATACGTTTACGCTCGTACTGGTTCCACTCGCTATAGCCGCGATTCCTGCGCTGGTTTACAAGCTCATCAAACGCAAGCACATGCCTTATTTTATTGAACTTACCTGGGTCTTATGGTTAATCATTGCCATGAGCAGTTACCTTATTCACTGAATTCACTCATTTGAGGCTTGTTGATGACCGTACTTACCACCCAGTTAAACCCTGCCAGCGCAGCGTTTAAAGCCAACCAAGCCAACATGGATGCGCTGGTTCTGCACTTAAATCAAACGCACAAAAAGCTTACTGCAGGCGGCAACGCACGTGCACGCGAACGCCACCAACAACACGGAAAGTTACTTCCTCGCGAACGTTTGCAGCATTTGCTTGATCCCGGTAGCTATTTTTTAGAGCTTTCGTTGCTTGCGGCTTACAACGTGTATGACGATGATGTGCCTGCGGCAGGTTTGATTACCGGCATAGGCCTGGTGAGTGGCGAAACATGCATGATGGTGATTAACGATGCCACGGTCAAAGGTGGAACGTATTATCCGCTCACCGTCAAAAAACACCTGCGCGCACAGGCCATTGCTGAAGCGAATCATCTGCCGTGTATTTATTTGGTTGACTCGGGCGGTGCCTTTTTACCCATGCAAGATGATGTTTTTCCAGATAAAGAGCATTTTGGTCGTATTTTTTTTAATCAAGCACGCATGTCCGCACAGAATATACCTCAGATTGCTGTCGTCATGGGATCATGTACCGCCGGTGGCGCTTATGTCCCCGCCATGGCCGACGAGTCGGTGATGGTTCGCGAACAAGCCACGATTTTTTTAGGTGGCCCCCCACTCGTTAAAGCAGCAACGGGTGAAACCATTTCAGCTGAAGCGTTAGGCGGAGCTGAGGTGCATTGTCGCACATCGGGTACAGCAGACCATGATGCCGAGAACGATATCGATGCCCTAAACACAGCACGAACGATTATCAGTCATCTTAACCGCCCTAAACCACACACACCCAATCGCATCGCAAGCCAAGAGCCGCGTTATTCCGTCGAAGAACTCCACGGCGTGATTCCAACAGATCCCCGCAAACCGTTCGATGTCCGCGAAGTGATTGCGCGGGTTGTGGATGGCTCGGTGTTTGATGAATTCAAAGCGTTATATGGCTCAACCTTGGTGTGTGGTTTTGCGCATCTCTATGGACACCCTGTCGGAATTATTGCAAATAACGGCATTTTATTTTCTGAAAGCGCACTCAAAGGCACGCATTTTATTGAGCTCTGCTCACAACGCAATATTCCTTTGATTTTCTTACAAAATATCACAGGATTTATGGTGGGCAGCAAATATGAGCGCGAAGGCATTGCAAAACATGGCGCCAAACTTGTGATGGCGGTCGCCAATACGGCCGTACCCAAATTCACCGTGATTATTGGCGGAAGCTTTGGCGCAGGAAACTATGCCATGTGCGGACGTGCTTACGATCCGCGTTTCTTGTGGACCTGGCCTAATGCGCGTATATCTGTCATGGGTGGCGAACAGGCGGCTAACGTTCTGGCCCAAGTCAACCGAGAAAAATACACTAAGCAAGGCAAAGCCTGGTCAGCTAGCGATGAAGAAGCATTTAAAACCTCACTACGTGAGCAATATGAACACCAAGGCCATCCGTATTATGCCAGTGCACGCTTATGGGACGATGGCGTTATTGCGCCACGTGACACACGTAAAGTATTGGGCCTAAGCCTAAACGCAGCACTTCACGCACCCAGTCAACCCTCTTCGTTTGGCGTTTTTCGAATGTAATGGAGCAAGCAATCATGCACGATTTACTCAGTGAGTTGGATGGGCGTGTTTTAATCCTCACGTTAAACCGAACAGATAAATACAATGCGTTCGATGACAACTTATTACATGCACTGCAAAAGCAGCTTGACATGGCTGCAACTAATCCCGAGGTGCGTGTGATTCTGCTACGCGCCAATGGACGACATTTTTCAGCGGGCGCCGATCTCAACTGGATGCAGCGCATGGCGAATTTTACCGAAGATGAAAACATTGCCGATGCTAAAATTTTGGCACGCGTGATGGCGAGCTTATATCACAGCAAAAAACCTACAATTGCAGCCATCCAAGGTGGTGCCTTTGGTGGTGGTGCGGGCCTTGTGGCGGCTTGTGATATTGCCATTGCAGCGGACACCGCATCGTTTTGCTTTTCTGAAGTCAAATTAGGCCTAATTCCAGCTGTGATTAGCCCCTACGTGGTACGTGCTGTAGGTGAGCGCGCCGCAACCTGGCTGTTTATAAGTGCCGAAAAAATCGATGCTCCAAGCGCACGGAACCTAGGCCTGATTCATCATTGCGTGCCAGAAGAAGAACTCCCTTCACATGCACATCTGTACGCGCGCCAACTGGCAGCTCTGCCACCCGGCGCGGTGAAAGCATCCAAAAATTTGGTTCAACAGGTCGCCAAGCACCCCATCAACCAACAATTAGAAGAGACCACCGCACATCTCATTGCAAAACAACGCGTATCTGTTGAAGGACAAAAAGGCCTGCAGGCTTTTTTGAATAAAGAAACCGCCACCTGGGATTAAGTACACTATGTTTTCAACACTCCTGATTGCCAATCGCGGCGAAATTGCCTGCCGCATCATACGCACTGCAAAAAAATGTGGAATACGCACCATCGCCGTCTATTCTGCGGCAGATCGTGCTGGTTTACATGTTCAGATGGCCGATGAGGCGATCTATATCGGCCCGGCCGAAGCGACCCAAAGTTATTTAAATATTGATGCCATCATCCATGCTGCAAAAATTTCAGGTGCAGAAGCAATTCATCCCGGCTACGGTTTTTTATCTGAAAACCCTGCGTTTGCCCGTGCCTGTGCCGCACATGATATAATTTTTGTCGGCCCACCGGTTGCTGCTATGGAGCTCATGGCCTCCAAACAGCGTGCAAAACAATGCCTTGAAAAAACCTCGGTCCCGCTTACACCCGGCTATCATGGTGAAAGCCAAGATGATGAAGACTTACTGAACGCCGCACGTGAGATTGGCTTTCCCGTGTTATTAAAAGCGGCAGCAGGTGGTGGTGGCAAAGGTATGCGTTCTGTCATGAACGAACAGCACTTTAAAAACGCCTTAGCATCTGCCCGGCGAGAAGCCCACGCATGCTTTGGTGATGACATCATGCTGATTGAAAAACAAATTATCAACCCTCGCCACGTTGAAATGCAAATCATGAGCGATCATCATGGGAATACCGTACATTTATTTGATCGTGATTGCTCGATTCAACGCCGCCATCAAAAAATGATTGAAGAAGCGCCTGCACCTCATTTATCGAACAAGCTTCGAGAAGCACTGGCACAGGCGGCCATCACCGTCGCCGAAACCATCGATTACCGTGGTGCAGGCACCATTGAATTTTTAGTAACCGATGATGAGCAGTTTTATTTTATGGAGATGAACACACGGCTTCAAGTCGAGCATCCCGTCACCGAGATGATAACCGGACTTGATCTTGTGCACTGGCAACTGCTTATTGCGGCAGGCGAGCCACTGCCTTTACAACAAAAAAATATCAAATCTCATGGTCATGCGATCGAATGTCGGGTGTATGCCGAAGACTCTGAGCAAGGCGGACTCCCCTCAACCGGTACGTTACGCGTGTTTGAAGAGCCTCAAGGTGCTTTTATACGTATAGATACCGGTTTTGTGAATAATAATACCATCACACGTTTTTACGACCCCATGCTGAGCAAATTGATTGTATGGGGCGAAACGCGGGATGAAGCGCTCAAACACATGCAAGAAGCCCTCACGCATTATCATCTGGGTGGCGTTAAAACCAACCTTGCGTTTCTTCAAGCGCTGATTTCTCATCAAGCATTTCAAGCCATAACGTTCAGTACCGATTTTTTAGATCAAACCCGCATCAAACCAAGCAAGCTATCTATCCAACATGTTTTATTATTTGCTGCAAGCGCTGATTTTATTCAATCCGTGCCAAAGCAAAATGACCCTGTATTTTATGATACGTATGCTTGGCAATCGCATGAGAACCTTACCTGGCCCCTCTACTATCAATACGGTGATGCCATACACACCGTGCACCTCACCCCCATCACAACACACATCTTTACGTGGGAACATGACGGCGTATGCTTGACCGTACAGGTCGAACGGCTGGGTGAAAAGATGATACTGGATGATGGCACACAAAAGCTCAGCGCCTGGGTTGATTCTCAAGACAAACAGTCTATATTTTACACAAATTCTAACACTGCCTGCATAACACGCCTTGATAACCCCATCAGCAAAACATCAGGCCATGCGGCTCATCATGCCTTAACCGCGCCGATGCCCTCAACGGTGGTCGCCATATTAAAAACCATGGGAGAGCAGGTTAAAGCAGGTGATGATCTACTGGTACTTGAAGCCATGAAAATGGAACACACCATCCGCGCCCCCGAAGACGGCCATGTGAGCGAGATTTTTTATTCGATTGGGTCACAAGTCAACGAAGGCGTGACCTTAATCGCGATCAGCCCCTTAGATACAAAAAACCCCCACAATCAGGAGGCCTAAGCTGCCTATGTCGATGCCAGAACGTGTTACGCTGATTGAAGTTGGGCCTCGTGACGGCTTACAAAATGAGCCGGTATTTGTGCCCAGCAGACAAAAAATTGAATTGATTAATCAACTCAGCCAAACAGGGCTCACCAACATCGAAGTCACGAGTTTTGTATCCTCCAAAGCCGTACCGCAACTCGCCGATAATCTCGAGGTGTTTAACGCGATTAATAAGCCTCAACAGGTTAATTTTTCAGCCCTCGTCCCGAACGAACGAGGCATGCAAGACGCTGTCAAGGCAGGTCTTAAACATATTGCATTATTTACTGCCGCAAGTGATTCGTTTAATCAACGTAACATCAACTGCAGTATTGCAGAAAGCATTGCACGCTTTAGCCCCGTCATTCATGAAGCAAAAGCACATCATATGCACATTCGTGCCTACGTTTCTTGCGTTCTGGGATGCCCTTATGAAGGCAGCATCACGCCAGCACAAGTTACCTCAGTCGTTGAGCAGCTCTTAAATTTAGGCGTCGATGAAATCAGCCTAGGCGACACCATCGGTGTCGGCACGCCCAAACAAACGCTTGCCTTACTTGACGCGGTTAAACCACTTTTACCGTTTGAGAACGATAGCCTAGCCATGCATTTTCATGATACTTATGGACAAGCCATTGCCAATGTCTACGCGGCTCTAACAGCGGGTGTTCATCGCTTTGACAGCGCCATTGCAGGACTTGGCGGTTGCCCGTATGCGCAAGGTGCGAGCGGCAACGTTGCAACCGAAGACGTGTTGTATTTGATGCATGGCCTTGGCATTGAAACCGGCATTGATATCTTCAAAATAGTTGCAGCCGGCGATACTATCTGCAAACACCTAGGGCGAAAAAATCAATCCAAAGTTGGCACGGGCTTACTTGCCAATCGTTAAATATTGTCATGCCTCATGATCTTGATCATCCGTCAATTGCCTACTATTACTTAAGGCATGATTGTTTATCTTAATTCAAATATATTATGGGAAAATCATTAAAAACCATCATGTCACCGCTGCTTAGTTTATTTATCTTTGCGCTATGTAGCGGCTTTTTTTTGACATTTCTATCGCTCGCTATGAATGCTCATGACGAATCACCACTTATGATTGGCGCGATGACCGGTGTTTTTTATGCAGGCCTTGTGTGTGGTTCATTCCGAATTGAGGCATTTATTGTACGAGTAGGTCATATTCGTGCTTTTTCAACGTTTGCTTCATTGCTTGCTGTGATTAGCTTATTACACGGTATTTTTTACAACATGCCTCTGTGGTTCGTGCTGCGTTTCATGACAGGATTTGGTACTGCGGGTATTTTTGTTGTGATCGAAAGCTGGTTTTTATGTGGCACAATCGCCTCGGCACGAGGCCGCATGCTGTCGCTTTACATGATTACGTTTTATGCAGCAGAAGCTCTAGGGCAACTATTGATTAATATTACAACCGATAACACGCTGCTACTATATGGTATTGCGGCGATGCTTTGCTCACTGTCAGTCATCCCTTTAGCCATGACACGTACATCAACACCTGAGTTAACCGAAGCCTCCAACATGAGCTTGGTGACGCTTTGTAAAAAAACAACCTCAAGTGTGTTTGGCTGTTTTTTTGCTGGCATGATTTTAAGCGCGACGTATGCCCTGCTGCCTATTTTAAGCTCAGAAATTTATCATAATACATCCAACGTCTCTGTTTTTATGTTTAGCTTTATTCTCGGTGGCATGCTGCTTCAATACCCTGTCGGGAAATTTTCAGATCGCCTCGACCGACGACTCACGGTGATGATGATTTGTTTATTCGCCATCGTTTGCTCGGTGTTACTCATGTACGCCATCACATCGTATTATTTAGCACTCGCGCTCATCACACTTTTTGGAGGTCTTGCTACCACGATTTATCCTGTATGCATCAGTTATGCCTGCGATACACTCGATACAAAAAATATTATTGCAGGCATCCAAGGCTTATTGCTTTCTTATAGTATTGGGTCAATGATTGGCCCCTGCGTCGCCCCAGTTTTTATGCATGATCTGAACAAAACCCATATTTTTATTTATTTTATCCTTATGTTTGGCCTCACCGCCGTACTGTTTGCGTGGCGCAAAACACAAAAACAAAGCCCGCCTCAGGAAGAGCCTTTCCAACTCATGCGACAAACAACACCGGTGCTTGCGCATATCGACCCTCGGGCTGAGTAAATCCTGGATACAACACGATGAAAGACATATTGATTGCACTAACCGAAGTCTACTCGGTATAGTAGAAACACATGTGTCTTTATCGTGAGAAATGAGGAACATGATGTTCAAAAAAGAGTCCACACAAACCCACGCGGCGCTTGATTTTAATGCATTGGATACGAACGCAGCGCCAGAACTAGACTGGGCATTTATCAAAACTATTTTTGATTTAACGCCCTTAGTGCATCCTATGAATCGTCGCCGAGTCATGACCTGGTGCATCTACCTTGGCTTGGCCTCAGGTTTATATTTTTTAGATAAAAAAACAAACTTTTCGCAAACGCTCATGGAGGGGTTAGAAAAGCAAATTAATATTTTAACACTGCTTACGTATGGCCTCGAGCCTGCAATCTTATTATTTTATATGATTTTGGCGAAATATCCTTATTTTGAGCCAGAGCACACACCCGAGGCGTTACAAAACGATGTCCAAAAAAATCAAGATACGGTGCTAATTATTCCTTGTCATTTGAGTGCATCAAGCCTTTCAGATATTAAAAGTTTACAGCGTATTTTGCATGCTGGATTAAAACATTTTCCAGCCTCACATATTTTTATTATTGATAATGGTGCTGCAGAAAAAGCACCCGATCCCACCTACCGTGTCGTCAAAGAAATACATCCAAATATTCATTATAAATATTACGCCAATCCTAATAAAACCACAGCGCTCTATGTGGGCCTTAAAATGGCGCAGCATATGCATGGCGATAAAATTAACTACGGCTTATTCATCGATGATGATGTTGAGATCCCTGAGAGTTTTGAATTAAAACGTCATTTTTTTGATGATCCGACCGTACGCGGGATCATCTATCCTATCCGTGCAACTTCAGCCACAGGTCGGGATTCGCTACTCATCCATTGGCAAGACATCGAATACCATATTAGTGATATTGCACTCGCCGCAGCTGATGTAAGTCAAAGTGCCTTTGCCCCACATGGCGCCTGTATGGTGTTAGAAATAAACACCGCGGAAAAAATTTTTGAGCGTCATACAGGCTTGTTCAAAGGCGAAGATAAAGAAGTTGGTGAACGATTACGTCATATGTATGATACAGCCGGAACACTAAAATTTCGTGTTGATATGGCATGCCATTTTAAAACCAACGTTCCTGAAAGTTATTTAGGCACAGGAGGAAACTTATGGGGGCAGCGCGTACGCAGTTGGTCTGAAGCACCGTTTTTATATTTCTGGCGACTCACCTTAAAGCCTGTTCTCCTAGATTGGCCTACCACGCCATTGGCCCTAATGGTTTCAAAAGTCAATCAGTCTTATCATTTGATATCACAATGCTCACATATATTTAGATACGCACTCATCGCTTCTCAAGCGAGAAGGGCTGAATTTTGGACGATTTACAGTACTTTATTGATGGTTCAACTTGCGGCGGTCATGTTTTTTAATTATCACAAACTACCCCCTTATCTTCGCAATGATTTGACAAGCGTTCTCACATTTCCCATTTACAAACAAATAGATGGATTTTTAGCCCACATGGCTTTTTGGCGTGTCTTGTTCGTCAGTTTTCCTCAAGAAACAGCGCATCCTCCAATCAAAGCTTTACTCGAAGCGGGGCTTATCCCTTCGATTGTGTTTGATGACTCAAGCACGCAAGATGATGCATCAGCATTAGAAGAAGCATTCGGATTAGATAGCTATACCTCATGGTATAGCGCACTCACCGATGACTCAACGCATGGATGTGCCATCCCCTTGGATGAGCTAGATACACATGAAAAAAATCAGACATTACCAAGACCCCACGACATACAAATAAAAAATTCTGAAGAACAACGAGCAGTCTATTTAAGACAACTTAGATTATTTGGATTCAATCATAAAAAAAACTCACCGAATCAAAAAGTCAGTAGTTTTTCTCCAGTACCTAAAATAGAACGCCAGACAACGGTTTAGAATATTATTTGATTTGATTTGCTTTTTATCTCAAATTGTTTTATTTGTAAAATATAAGTAAAGAAAACAGCTGTTCATGGATTATTCAGGAGGACGACCATGTTACTTTTTGATTTATTTGTTCAACTTCACCCTCATGCCTCCACACAATCGCCTACAAACGTGACGATTGAACAGCTATCCAGTCAAATGCTCACCCAAGAAGATCTTGCTTTCGCATATAAAAAAATAACGGCAGCTTACCGTGAAGCGCCCGCACATCGTGAAGCCTACGATGCTTTTTTAACACATTGTCATCATGCTTTAGGCGCAGAGAGCCAAACCGCTATGCTGCCACTGATCATTGATTATTTGGCAGAGCTAAAAACATCATCATGTGAAGAAAAGTATACTCACACCCACAAAATTCTCACACTGCTGAATATGCATCTGCATGAACAAACGCATGCACTAGGTCTTGTGACTTTAGGACGATGCTTTATTGACCAACCTACAGCATTTTCGGCTTTTATCCAATGGCTCATGCAGCATGATGTAAGCCCCAATGACATCTTACACGCGCATCTTCTACAAGATTATTTCAGATATCACCTATACAGCTTAAGCACACCCAATAATCCGATTGAGCAGCTTTACGCGCTATTAAATCATCAGGCAGACACACGAGCGCTTGCAATAACAGCGATGGAAACACGCTGCCCTGAAGAGGGCCTTGCAAGCTACGCGCTTGATGGCAGCATTCATGATCTCAGCACAAAAAAACTTAAGAACCCATCACTCAACCTACCCAAAATTGAATTTATACCAACCGACCGTCATATCAAAGCCTTACATCGTGTTTTCGGTGTACCGTTTCTTATGGCCGTATTGCAAAGGGCTTATGAAGATAAACATCAAACCTTGCCCACGCCCGTCTTGATCGCTTTGTTTAATGGTCCACATATCACCCATCAAAATTTTAGTGTGCTTTTCCAGCATCTAAGAGAGCATGAGCACTTCAAGAAAATACTCGTAAAATACTTACTAAACACGACGATGGACGAGCTGCTGAAAGCACATATCAGTGGTGTGCCAGGCCTGATTTTATATTCAGATTATTTAACACAAAAGATCAGTTGCGCGGATAATTTTTCAAACTATATTCATGACATAAAACAAGCCAGCACATCTGATTTAGATTTAATTGCTGATCTCTCTGCGCTTTTAAATAAATTTGAAAAGCGCAATTCATCCCACGCGCTGCTTGTGTTCAATCATCTTTTTGAAATCATTCTTAAACATCCTGAAGTCTTGGATGACGAGAACCTGCTGCGACAACTTCGTAAGTTTAAACCCGCAAAAGCAGAGCTTATCGCACACAGTGCTTGGCTAGAAAATAGCTTTCATACCTGCGTGCAAACCCATACAAACACGTTGATAGAAGATTTTGATTATATAACGGTCGAAGATGTTTGGCGGGCAATCCAGGTAAAACTTCGTGCGATACAAACCATCGAGTCTATTCCCAACACCCTGCCTTCGGATAAATATCAATTGCAGTGTCATCTTCTTAAAGCTTTTTTACCACAATTACATAACAATTTTACGCTTGATGATTTCATACAACACCTCGGCATAGCACCCAGCTTCGATCCACGTGAAGTCACACCCTATGAACGGCTGCTTATCGAAGCTTTAGTCAGCATCAACGATGCCAGCCTACGTTCCGATATTATTCACCGTTTAGACACGAATATTCCCAAAGCGCGCCCTTGGTATGACTTACAATTTAATCAGCACTCGCTCTACATGCACGCCGCACATCACGGCAATCTTCCCATGGTTCTCTGGCTTAAATCACACCATGTCAAACAACCGGAGTCATGTGAAGAAATAACCTCCGAAGCCGCCAATTTAGGTCATTGGGCGATCGTGGGTTATTATCACCAACGCGCGCAGTTCCATCAACCGTTCGTGAACGGCCTGCTCGAACTTGCCATAAAACAAAATGCCGCGGAAGCCATTCCAACGCTTTGGCGTGGACAAAAATCACCCCGTCTTAAGATGATTGAAACATGCTTTAAACGTGCTGTTGAGGCAGGTCATGTTGATTGTGTCAAAGCCTTACTTGCCTGCCCTAGGCCACCATGTGACGCTGTGATGACTAAAGGTTATAAAATCGCGCAAAAAAATCAGCAAACCAGCATCATGCATGCCCTAGCCGAGGCGGCAGCCACAGGTCATCATCCTTGCTTAAACAAAGCGATTCAACAAACAAAAAATCTCAAAAAAATACCACGCCTCAAAGGCACCAAGTCATGCGATCCATTACCCTCCCCGGGTTATACTGCAAAACAACATGAAGCACTAAAACAGCATGGTTTATTCAGAGCAAAAAAAACCATCGATGTATCACGCTCATGCGACAATCTTACGTTGCCACCGATTGTTTCTCGACAAACATCGGTATGATGTGTGAGGTGAGCTTGACATCAAAGCACCCCCACCTTAGGATCCATACTCCCGATTTAATCAAGCCACGGGCTTCTGGAACAACCTTCATGATTGACCGCTTGCATGCACTGGTACGTGACGATTTTGATGCAGTTAATGCCCTCATCGAAACCAATATTCAATCTGAGATTAGCTTACTCGATGAGCTCGCTAGCCATATTATAAAAAGTGGCGGAAAACATCTGCGCCCATTACTACTCCTGCTTGCAAGCCATGCGTGTGGTTATCAAGGTAAAGATCACATCAAACTTGCCGCCATGATTGAGTTCTTTCACACCGCAACGTTATTACACGATGATGTGATCGATGAGTCTGCCTTACGCCGAGGCAGAAAAACCGCGCATTCGATTTGGGGAAGTAAAGCCAGCATTTTAGTCGGTGATTATTTATTTACGCAATACATGCAACTGATGATCAGTGTCGGTAATTTAAAAATTATGAAAGTCTTAACCGACATGACCCATCAAATCGGTTGCGGTGAAATCAAACAACTCGCTAACCGACATAATCCATCGTTGGCTATGGATGATTATTTCGACGTCATTCATGCCAAAACGTCACTTTTATTTGCAGCATCATCTCGACTAGGTGCGCTGGTGTGTGACGCCGATGCCGCGATAGAAAAAGGCTTAACGGCTTATGGCATGCATCTGGGGAATGCGTTCCAACTCATTGATGACGCGCTAGACTACTGTTCGGATGCAAAAACCATGGGTAAAAATATAGGTGATGATTTAGCCGACGGCAAAGCGACCATGCCGCTACTGTATGCACTACAACAAGGTACACAAGAGCAAAAAGACATCATTAAGCAAGGCCTAACCCAAGGCTCACTCGACGACTTACCTAAAATTCTTGATGCGCTCAAAGAAACAGGTGCTATTGAATACACAAAAACACTTGCTCAACACGAAGTTGAGCAAGCTATTTCTTCCCTTAACGTTCTACCTGACTCAGACTATAAGCAAGCACTTGAAGAACTGGCTCGATATACCCTTACTCGTGATCATTAATCATACGGATGGTGACAACTTTTTGTCATCCTCCGTATGCGAATTTGTGTCATAATAATGCTTAGCTGCAACAACAGGAGCCGCCAGTAGGGTACACGACGCCGCAAGAACAAAACGGGGAATCAAATCCGCACCTACAACAGTAACAGCTGCCGCGATGACTACCGTTGTGGCGATCAAATGACCTGGAATATCAGATGCACGAAAATTGTCGAGGCAAGACTCTGTTGTTTCATTTTCATCTTCATCATAATCTTCTTCATCGACCAACGTGGCGATGATTGCGCTACCCGTACTTCTAATCGTTCTAGGTACGCCGCCGGTAAGCATGTCAAATAATCCAATCCTCTTTTTTTCGTCTGTCCGTTTACCTGGATCAACAATTCCAGATACAGAAATAAATACATCGTGTAATTTATCGCTATATGACGTCGATTTCGACGAAAAAACGCTAAGCGGATTCATATCAATACGATTTTTTTTATCGCCTAAAGAAGGAAGGACAGGCATGTTTACAGGGTTAGGTTCAAATAAATTGAATTTTTTCGCTTGCTCTGGAGGCATAATATTCTCTCGGGTTAGTGATAAAGAGTTAAGAGCTTTTATTATACACGATAATTTAACAAGGTCAAACAAAATACATATTGTTTTTAAATTACATCTTTTCTTCGCCGTCATCACGCGTGCAAGGAATTTTTCTATTCCCACTCGCCCATTCGCCTAAATCAATCCGTTTACACCGCTCAGAACAAAAAGGCCTAAAAACATTCCTGGGGTTCCAGCTGTTTTGCTTGCTGCAGATAGGACAACAAATATTGTGTTGATTATGACTCATCATCGTCTTTTTTATACATTAAATAAAAAATGCACCACATCACCATCGTGCATCACATAGGTTTTACCTTCAAGCCGTAATTTACCCGCAGCTTTTGCGCCTTGTTCGCCTTGATAATGAATAAAATCTTCATAGGCTGTGACTTCTGCACGAATAAAGCCTTTTTCAAAATCTGTATGAATCACGCCCGCCGCTTCTGGCGCGGTAGCACCCGCATGAATGGTCCAGGCACGTACTTCTTTGACACCCGCGGTAAAATACGTTTCTAACCCCAGTAAGGCATAGCTCGCACGAATCACCTGATGCAAGCCTGGCTCTTCGAGACCTAATTCTGCCATAAACTCAGCTTGGTCTTCTTCACTCATCTCAGATAAATCAGCTTCTGTCGCAAGCGATAAAGGCAATACAGCGGCCCCTTCGCGTGCCGCGATTGCGCGCACTTGCTCGAGTGCTGCAGAGCCCGATGCGGCATCATCATCAACGTTGGCAACATAAAGTAAAGGTTTTGAGGTTAACAAACCAAAGCGTTTGCATAAATACATCACATCGTTCAAGTCAGGTAGGCTTCGTACCTGCTCACCTGCATCTAAATGCGCTTTAATGCGTTCTAAATCCTGCTTTTCTGCCAGAGCTTCTTTATCACCACTTCGGCTATTTTTGGTTATTTTTTGCAACGCTTTTTCAACCGTCTCAAGATCAGCCAGTGCCAGTTCTGTATTGATGGTTTCGATATCATCCGCTGGATTAATTTTGCCTTTGACGTGAACAATATTCTCTTCTTCAAAACAACGCACCACATGTAAGATAGCGTCTGTTTCTCGGATATTCGCTAAAAACTTATTGCCTAAACCTTCACCGCGTGATGCGCCTTCGACCAAACCTGCAATATCAACAAACTCCATCACCGCGGGAACCACACGCTCGGGAACAACAATCTTAGACAGAGCATCCATCCGTTTGTCAGGCACCGTCACAATCCCTACGTGCGGTTCAATCGTACAAAACGGGTAATTTGAAGCTTCGATACCCGCTTTTGTTATCGCATTAAATAGCGTTGATTTACCAACGTTTGGCAAGCCCACGATTCCGCATTGTACGCCCATGGCTTTATCCTCTTAAATTGATACTTAAAATTAATATTAAAATTTATTTATCGCTATGTAACACATTCATCGCCGCTGAAAATTGTCCGTCTATAATCTTAGGCGTTACATCCATTGCATTCGCAATGGCATCATAGATGGCTTGCTTTTCAGATACCGAAGGCTTTCCAAGTACATAATCTAATACCAAATCTTTTGAACCGGGATGCCCAATGCCAATACGCAAGCGCTGAAAACCAGGGCCTTGTAAATTTGCGATTAAATCACGTAAACCATTATGCCCACCATGACCACCACCTGTCTTAAAACGAACAACACCCGGTGACAAATCTAATTCATCATGAGCAATTAAAACTTCTTCAGGGGCAATACGATAAAACTGGCACAAGGCCCGAACGGCGCGACCGCTTTGATTCATCCAAGTCGTCGGCAATAAAAGATGGCATGTATGTCCATCAAGATGAATGGACGCGACATCACCATGAAATAATTTATGCGCACGAAATTCTGCGCCACAGCTATCAGCAAGTGCCTGCACAAACCAACCGCCAGCATTATGGCGTGTTGCTTCATACGAAGCACCTGGATTTTGTAACCCAACAATGAGCTTAATGGTCATAACACGCTAAACCAAAAACCTTTACTCAGCAGGGTTTTCGTCAGATGAAGCGTCACCCGCATCAGAAGCGCTTTCGCCTTCGGCAGCTTCAGTTTCTTCTGGCTTAGGCTCGACTTCAACGTGTGCTTTATGCGCGCTCACAACCGGATGATCGTGATCACCTGTGGTTGGATCAATCGATAATTCAACGCCTTTTGGCAACTGAATATGTGATAAATGCATAACCTCATTCATCGCTAGGTTAGCCAAGTCGACTTCAATAAATTCAGGTAAAGCACGTGCTTCACAACGAATTTCAACTTGTGTCATCGTGTGATTCACAACGCCACCTTCTTTAACAGCAGGAGCATTTTCTTCGTTGATGAAATGCAACGGTACGGTTTTAACCAAAACATCTTTGGCTGAAACGCGCTGAAAATCCATATGCAAAATCATGTTTTTGTAAGGATGGTGTTGTAAATCTTTTAATATCACGCTCTCTTTTTTACCATCAAGCATGAGGTCAAACACGCTGGAATAAACGCTTTCAGACTCTAAGAACTTCACCACGTGACGTTGTAAAAATTGAACAGCTTGAGGTGGCTTTTTTCCACCATACACGACACCCGGTACGCTTTCATCAAGACGACGTAGGCGGCGGCTCGCACCTTTCCCGATACATACGCGTGTTTCGGCTTCTAAGGTCATGGTTGTTGACATAATTATCTCCAAAAAATTAATCCCTTCGCCTTGCGACCAGGCGAAGTTCTCCCTTCTTGGAACAAGCAGGGCAGCGAAGTATACAACACTTCATGCCAACTTTAAATCTTATTCAACAGTTCTGCTAAAAACTGCCCCGTATAAGAATGCGCGCAAGCCGCCACGGTCTCTGGCGTACCTTCGGCCAGCACTTCACCCCCACGATTACCGCCTTCAGGGCCCAAATCTATCAGCCAATCGGCCGTTTTAATCACGTCTAAATTATGCTCAATCACAACGATCGTATTCCCTTGATCACGTAACCTAAATAAAACCTGCAAAAGCTGTTTTGTATCATGAAAATGCAGCCCCGTCGTTGGCTCATCTAAAATGTACAACGTTTCACCTGTATCGCGCTTCGATAGCTCACGAGCAAGCTTCATACGTTGCGCCTCGCCACCTGATAACGTCGTCGCACTTTGACCTAAATGCACATACGATAAGCCTACGTCGATCAATGTTTGGCACTTGCGTGCTAATACAGGTACAGCATCGAAAAAATCACGCGCCTCTTCAATCGTCATATTCAGCACTTCATGAATATTTTTGCCTTTATACTGTACGTCGAGCGTTTCTCGGTTATAACGCTTACCACGGCACACGTCACACAACACATAGGTATCAGGTAAAAAGTGCATTTCTACTTTAACTAGACCATCGCCCTGACAGGCTTCGCAGCGACCACCACGCACATTAAAACTAAAACGCCCGGCACGATACCCGCGAGCGCGCCCTTCCGCTGTGCCTGCAAATAATTCTCGAATGGGGGTAAATAACCCCGTATACGTAGCTGGATTAGAACGTGGCGTGCGTCCAATCGGACTTTGGTCAATATCAATCACTTTGTCACACCAGTCCAACCCCTCGACCTCACGTACTTGGCCGACCATCGAAACTTGGCTACGATAAAAACGTGAACGCGCGAGTGGATAGAGCGTGTCGTTGATTAAGCTGGATTTACCCGAGCCCGAAACACCGGTCACACACGTCATCAGCCCCACAGGAATACTTACGGTCACGTCATCTAAATTATGACAGGTGACACCTTCCAGGCGAATCACACGCTCTGGATTGTACGGCACACGTACAGAAGGTACGTCAATTTTAGCCGTGCCAACCAAATAACGCCCGGTGAGTGAGTTTTCACACGCCATGATGTCTTCGGGTGTACCTGAAGCCACCACATGACCGCCATGAATCCCCGCACCGGGACCCATATCCAACACATAATCAGCCGCACGAATCGCGTCTTCATCGTGCTCAACCACGATGATGGTATTACCTAAATCACGTAATTGCATCAAGGTCTTGAGTAAACGCGCGTTATCACGCTGATGCAAACCAATCGATGGCTCATCCAGCACATACATCACACCCACAAGACCCGAGCCAATTTGGCTGGCCAGGCGAATACGCTGCGCCTCGCCCCCAGACAGGGTTTCTGAACGTCGTTCAAGCGATAAATAATCCAGGCCCACTTCAACTAAAAAGCCAAGTCTTGCGACAATTTCTCGATTGATTTTAGCGGCAATCTCACCACGCGCACCCGGCAAGACTAAATTTTTAAAAAATTGATAGGCCTCTGCAATCGAATACGACACCACATCGGTTAAACGCCGTCCGTCAACCAAGACATGTCGAGCCCCAGGACGAAGCCGCGTGCCTTCGCAACGCGTACACGGCTTCAGCACTAAATCAGGATTTTCCTCGAGTTCACGCTGTATTCTTGCTGTGCGTCGTTCTGTACCGAGCCCATCGCACGCGGTACACGCACCTGCCGGGCTATTGAACGAAAATAATCGAGGTTCAAGTTCGTCGAGGCTGTACCCGCATTCAGAGCAGGCAAATAATGAAGAATAGGTGATGTCTTTAAATGCGCCGTCCATTGAGGCTACAAGCGCAATACCTTCGCCCACATGCAGCGCATTTTCAAACGACTCACTTAAGCGCGTCGCCGCGTCTTGACGTATTTTAAGCCTGTCGACAACCACTTCGATGGTATGTTTTTTATACCGCTCAAGCTCTGGTGGCTGATCTAAATCGTATAATTCACCATCAATCCGAGCTCGCACGTAGCCTAACACGTGCAAGCGTTTTAAAACTTGCTCATGCTCACCTTTTTTTCCACGAATCACCGGTGCTAACACCATAATTTTACTTTCTTCGGGGAGATTTAAAGCATGATCGACCATTTGGCTCACGGTTTGTGCTTGCAAAGCGAGCTGATGCTTGGGGCAATGCGGAATACCTACGCGTGCATAAAGTAATCTCAAATAATCATAAATTTCTGTCGTGGTACCGACGGTCGATCGCGGATTATGCGAGGTAACTTTTTGCTCAATTGCAATCGCCGGTGACAAACCATCGATAGCATCCATGTCTGGCTTATCCATCATCGATAAAAATTGCCTAGCATAGGATGAGAGTGACTCCACATACCGACGCTGACCTTCGGCATAAAGCGTATCAAAGGCCAGCGATGATTTACCTGAGCCCGAAAGTCCTGTAATCACAGAAAGCTTATTTCTTGGTAAATTGACCGTAATATTTTGTAGATTATGGGTTCGTGCCCCACGAATTTGAATTGAGCTCATGCCTGCACCTTATCAATAGTCCAAAGTCCAATCGTCAGCTAAACATCATACAATAAGCTTGAGTCTAACATGCTTACCTCAACGATATCTTTAAAATAAAATAAAATAAAATAAAATAAAATAAAACAGTTAGATCCCCTTGGAAACAAAATATTTAAAAATTTAGCATTACATGTTAGAATATACACAGCCTTCATCACCTATATGAACTCATCTTCGGAGATATGCATGCGAGCATTATTACATTTTGTTTTAGCGATTGGCCTCATGTGTACCGTGACGTCACCACACGCAAGCGACCTCAAAACGCTTGAACATGAACTCAGTGATTCCGTGATTACAACCAAAATAACGACCAAAATCACCGAAAGCAAACATTTAAATCCGTTGAAAATCTCGGTTTCAACCGATCATGGTGCCGTCAAACTCACGGGCAACGTCAAGAATAAAGAAGCCTTTGTCGAAGCACTTCGCCTCGTCAAAGCAACACCCGGTGTTGAATCGATTGATACCGATAATTTAAATATTCATGATGTCAACACATCCATCACCGATGCTTACATTACGGCCAAAGTTGAAGCAGCTGTTCTTAAAGCCAAAGTGCTCGATGATGAATCCATTCCTTTGGTTGGCATCAACGCGAACACCAACAACGGCGTGGTGACATTATCCGGTGCTGTTAAAAATAACGATTCGATTGCGCCCCTGATTAAACGCATTTTAACCGTACATGGTGTTAAAAAAGTCGTTTCGCACTTACATATAGCAAAAACGAATTCTTAACGCACAACATCCTGGATAAATCAGCATCACTCAGGTAGGATGAACCCTTATGCTGAATTTAATCTTCCCATGGATGAAAAACCATGCACAATCTAAGCAATATAACAACATCTTCCACGCGCTCTAAAACAACCTATCTTCCTTGGTTGATTTGGTTTTTAGGCGCATTTTTTTATTTTTATGAAAATCTGATCCAAGTATCTCCCGGCGTCATGGTGCATGATCTGATGCGCGACCTATCGATGGATGCAGGGCAGCTCGGCATTTTAGCCGGTTTCTTTTTTTATACCTACGCGCCCATCCAAATTCCTGCTGGCGTACTTGCAGACCATTATAGCGTACGATCGCTACTGATTACGGCCATTCTTTTATGTACGCTTGGCTGTGCTTTTTTTGCGACCAGTCATAACATGTGGCAAGCTTCATGCGGTCGATTACTTATTGGGTTAGGTTCAGGTTTTGCAGCCATTTGCTCCATGAAACTTGCCACACTGCTTTTTCCACCTCGCCGCTTTCCTTTTTTTGTTGGGCTCATGGTCACCCTCGGCATGACAGGCAGCATCATGGGAGGAGGCCCGCTTGCTGTCATGATTGATAGCATCGGCTGGCGAATTACACTGTACGCACTGGCCTTGTTAGGGCTTATTCTGACGGTGTTTGTGGTCTGGTTAGTAAAAATCAAGCAGCCCAATCAAGAAAACGCAGGGGATGAGGTGGCCAAGTTAGCCTCTGAAAAAACTCATATTTTGCACGGCTTAAAACAAGTACTTTCGTGCAAAAGCAGCTGGATTATTGCTGGTTATGGTGGACTGATGTTTGCACCTACCTCAATATTTGGCGGGCTTTGGGGGGTTCCGTTTATCATGCGAGCCTACACACTCGATAAACCCACAGCTGCAAGTCTGGTATCACTTTTATTTCTAGGCTGGGTGATTGGAGGACCGTTAACGGGCTTTTTAGCGGGGCTATTTAAAACAAAACGCCCCATCATGCTTGCAGGTTCACTCGGCGCACTCATTTCAATCGCTTTGATTTTATATGCGCCTCACCTTCCCTTATCTGTGCTTGGTTTTTTAATTTTTATCTTTGGTCTCGCATCAAGCTGCTTGCTCCCCGCCTTTTCGCTCATCAAAGAAATACATGATGAAGCGCATTCGGGTGCAGCGCTGGGCTTCATGAATACAGCGAATATGATTGGCGGTGCTGTTGGTTTGCCTTTGGTCGGCTTCTTACTCAATCACACCTGGGATGGCGACATGCTGGATGGCATGAAAATTTACTCGACATCAAATTATATGCATTCACTATCCCTTTTACCGATGATGTTCCTGATCTCGTTTACGTTACTTTTTTATATCAAAGAAACGAAATAATGCGTCAGGTTTCCATGTGTTTTTGGCAATCAATGCACCACCCATAAATGGTGAGGGCATGATCGGTCATTTTAAATTGAGCGCGTTCAGCAATCACATGTTGGCGTGCTTCAATTAACTCATCGACGAATTCAAAAACTTTGCGGCACTTAATACAAATCAAATGATCATGATGCTCACCTTCACTGAGCTCAAACACCGAATGCCCACCCTCAAAATGATGACGATGCACAAGCTCAGCTGCTTCAAACTGTGTTAACACGCGATACACCGTGGCCAAGCTCACGTCTTCGCCCAAATCTATCAGTGCACGATAAATATCTTCTGCGCTCAAATGCCGTGTTTTAGATTGCTCTAAAATTTGAAGCACTTTCAGTCGAGGCAAGGTAATTTTTAACCCGACATCTTTTAACTGCTGACTTTCTTCCACATTCATTTCTCTCATTTAGGCCTCTCATTTAGGCCTATTGTTTGGACAAGGTTTCATGCATGTAATACAATCCAAAATCTTACCGTATTATGGCGAATTTATTCATGACGAACAAATGGACTCAACTTCTCTCTCGGCTCATCTGTATAGCATGCATGGTGTTTTCACTCACACACTGTGCCTCGTATGATTTTTCACGCCGTATTGTACAACAAGGTAATTTATTACCCGAGAAAAAAATCAAACAACTCAAGCCCGGCATGACCAAAGAAGAAGTCGCTATTTTTATGGGCACAAGCTTACTTAGTCCAACGTTTAATAACAACCGCTGGGATTATGCTTACACCTGGCGAAAAGGGAGTCGCTCAGACCAAATACGTCATTTGAGCATCTATTTTTCAAACAATCACGTCACTCGAATTCAAACCTAATGCTCATGCAGGTTGGTTTAACGCGCACGTTTTCGCCGCTTTTCTTTCGGATCACTTAAAAGCGGCCGATACACCTCAACCCGATCGCCAGGCTTAACGAATGTATCTCGCGCCACTTTTTGAGAAAAAATGCCAACAGGCAAATCTCGCGCTTCAGGATAGTGCTCAAAAATTCCTGAGGCAGTCAAAGCATCGGCCACGGTCATGCCAGCACAAAAAGCATGCGTTGTATGCAAGATGCCTGCTTCTTTAGGGGCATACACAACCTCAATTGGTAACATACAACGCCTCGGCACGCTCACAAAATGCATCCACCATTTTATCGGTCACTTGTTCAAAAACAGGGCCTAACAACATCGATAACATACGTCCCGAAAACTCAAATTCTAGATCAAACGTAATCATAGAACCCGTGTCGGTCGGATCGAACCGCCAAAAACCTTCAAGATGACTAAACGGTCCATCCACCAAACGCAACTCAATCATTTTATCGGCTTGCAAGCGATTACGTGTAGTAAACGATTTGTTCATACCTCCTGCTGAAATCACAAGCGTCGCTTGCACTTCATCTTCATCCCGATGATGCACCACGCTCTTTTCAAAATAGGGTAAAAATTCATGATAACGCTCGATATCATTCACTAAATTATACATTTGTTCACACGAGAAGTTCACTTCGCGTGCACGTTTGACTACCGTCATGATGCCTCTCCTTTGTTTAATACAGCATACATCTCAAGCCACACCGCAATATCCCGCATCTCGTCTATGCACACCGAATGCTCCATAGGATAATCATGCACGGTGAGGTGATTAAAACCTTTGTTTTGCAACCAGGCTACGCTTTCTGCCGTCCATGCAGGAAGCACCATCGGGTCAAATCTTCCTGAGCCGATAAATATCGGTGTTTTCACATCAAGCTTCACCTCGCATGTTGAGGCCAGCGGCAAATAAGCAGATAAAGTAATCACGCCCCCAAGCTTTGGCATGGCATGCAAACTGGTGAATAAAGCCATGGCCCCACCTTGCGAAAAGCCGGCTAAAAAAATCTGCTCGTGTGAAAAACCATCAGCAACCTGTTGTTCAATCGCGTTCAGGATGATGCGCTCTGATGCTAAAATACCCGCACGGTCTTCTCGATCGGTAAGCTTCATACCCACAATGTCATACCACGCCGGCATGGGCATATGCTGGTTTAGTGTCACAGGACGAACAGGCGCATTTAATGCCACATGTCGCATAGGTACTTTTAGTGGTAATTGCTTAGCCAAGCCCACCATGTCATCGGCACTTGCGCCCAAACCATGCATCCAAATGACACAAGCTTCGGCAGTTTGCTTAGGTTCTATTACCACAGCATTCACATGCACTCTCCAGGTAAATAAAAAAATAGATTATCGCGAATGCGCCACGCTATAGCAACACTCGGTTCGATTTAACAGTCACGGTTTAAGCTCGCAGCACTTCGCGCTATACTCAGATTAATTTAAAATTTAATGAAGAAAACCACGTGAAATTACGAATAGCTTGGTTAGGACTAAGTTTAGTTACGCTCAGCTTAAGTGCCTGCGGACAAAAAGGACCGCTTTACTTACCTGACGAAAACAACAAGCAGGAACAATCTCATGAGTCTAAAATTTACAAAAATGCACGGGCTTGGTAATGATTTTATGGTGATTGACGCCACGCGTCATGCGGTTCCATTAACACCTGATAAAATTAAAATTTTAAGTCGTCGTGATACCGGCGTTGGTTTTGACCAATGCCTGGTTGTCGAGCCCAGCACGCAGCCTAATATTGATTTTTTTTACCGTATTTTTAATGCCGACGGTACCCCCGTCGGGCAATGCGGAAACGGTGCGCGCTGCCTTGCACGATTTATTCAGCATTACGGACTTTCACCTAAAACAACACTTCGCGTCGCCACAACAACAACCGAGCTCACGTTACATATCAACCCAGATAAGACCGTAACCGTTGATATGGGATGTCCTGTTTGGGCACCAGAATATATTCCACTGCTTGAGCCAAAGGAGGAAAAAAGCTATGCGCTTACACTCGCTCATCATGCACCTGTATGTGTTCATGCCGTCGCGCTCGGAAACCCTCATGCGATCATCATGGTCGATGATATAAAACAAGCGCCCGTGGATAGTTTAGGTCCTCAGATTGAAACGCATCCACATTTTCCAGAACATACCAATGTAGGATTTTTAGAATTAGATACGCCTGATCATATCTTACTACGCGTACATGAACGTGGCGCAGGTGAGACACAGGCATGCGGCAGTGGTGCTGCGGCCGCCGCCGCTGTCGCTCGACGTTTTTATGACTTAGATACCAAGATTCGAGTAAGCGTGCCCGGTGGTGATTTATGGATCGAATGGGCTAACATAACGGACACGCTCAAGCTGACAGGCCCAGCTGAATTTGTTTACGAAGGAAAATTAGTTTGAAACACAAGCGCGCACGCAGAATAAACGTTGCTAAGTTAAAGAGGTACCCTGCGAAGCCTCTGCATCTGTCTCAATCACCAAGCTTTTTACATGCTGCAGCACAAACTTTTCTAGTAGCCTCTCTCTTCTCCCTTCATACTTCATTTGCTCGAACTCTTGTGAAGTCGACCATAACCTGATGCCTGCTGCTGTATATTCATGTCTTTTGGGAATAAGAACAACCCTGCAAGTCTCGGCGAAGTTCACTTTTTTTGGAGCGGATTTGACTGCTCCAGATAAAGTTTGATTGATTGCAGCAAACGAGCTGCGGCGCTCGCCTGGAACAGGAGATGCTATACGCTCTTGATTTGTTTTCATTTTACACCGATTACCTTTAACTGTTTTAATAAAGACAAAAATATAACATGATGATCAAATAAAAACAATCGTGTGTTTCGAAAACACCTAAACCACGAAGAGAGGCCTATAATTTCCAACGACGATGCAGCCACCACCATTGCTCAGGATGGGCAAGAATGATTTTTTCGAGTGCGCGATTATACGCGCAGGTATTATGATAGAGTGCCGCTTGATTACCCGGCTTATCTTCCCAAGCAATCGCTTCATGAAATTCAAGAACATGGCGGCCGTTCGGCAAACGGTAACTTGCAGCGGGCACAACCGGCACACCGGTGTTGCGTGAGAATGTCGCTAAACTTCGATAGGTTCCGGCTTTTTTTCCAAAAAACTCGGCGGCAATCCCGTCTCGATTGGCAAGCGAGGCATGCTGATCTAACACAAACACCACGGCGTGATTTTTTTCTAACGCTTCGGTGACATGCTGCAGTGCATTGGCTTTCGTAATCACGTTAAGGCCTGCTTGGTAATAACGGCGAAATAAGATTTTCTCAAGCGTTTTATTCCCAATCAAACGGCGAATAAAATGAAACTGGCCTTGGAATTGCTTAAAATTTGCAATACCTCCAATCGGAGCGAACTCCCAGCTTCCAAAATGCCCTGTTAGCACAAGCACGCCTTTGTTTTCTGCAGCGACCTCGAGCAAGCGCTCATGCCCCCGCACCTCGACACGAGAACATAATTCACGCTCGCTCATAAACCGCAAGTGAATCGTTTCTTGAATAGAGCGTGCTAAATGCGAATAAAACGCTTTAACCAAATGTATTTTTTGAGCCTGACTTAGCTGCTCTCCAAACACATGCTCTATATTGCTTAAAATAACCTGCTTGCGATACGGCAAAAATCGATAGATAAAACGCCCTGTTTTTGATACAGGGAGGGCGTTAATTTGTTGATTAAGCGTGGTCACAAGCTTTCATCGTCACGGTTACATTCATACTACCAAAACCGCGGTTAATTAATAAGGCATGTTTTGCATCACCATCAAGTGCTTGCGGTTTGGTTTGTAAATTTAGATGCTCGCAAGCCTTTGCCGGCGCATCTAAATTTTCAATGCCGGGTAGCACACGTGTTTTCAAAGCCTTTGCGGCTAACGCAGCGTCCATTAGACCTGAGGCACATAACGTATGCCCCATAGCCCACTTAAACCCTGTTACAGGTACACGTACATCAGCCTGAACGCGATTGATGGCATGCGCTTCACTGATATCTGATTTGGGATTGCCGTTACCATGCGCCACGATAAACGCTAAGTCATCAGGCGTAATTTTTTGAGCATCGAGCGTTTGACGCAACAACTCGGTGAGCGCGTCGCCAGAAGCCTCAATCGAGAATAAACCCGAGCCTTCCGTTCGTGCAAACCCGCCTGTTATTTCGGCATAGGTCGTCGCACCGCGTGTCTTAGCACTGGCTTCAGACTCAAGCACAAGTGCTGCCGCACCTTCTGCTAAAATTGTCCCGTCATGGGTCATATCAAACGGCTTCAAATGCTGTGCACTTAATAACCCCAAACGCTCATAATAAAACGAGGCTTGTAAATCCGTACCAACATCGTATGCCACCACAACAACACGATCAGCTTGACCTGATTGAATGGCATGATAGGCCTCAAGCAACGCCTGCATACCACCGGTCGCATGATTCACAACATTATGGTTTGCACCTTTAAACCCATACGTAATGCCGGTATAGGCTAAAACATTATTGGGCAAAATACGCAAAAGCCACATCGGGTGAACTTCGTTCATCAACTCTGCACCAAACGCTTGCATATGATTTTGAGTTTTTGCCATCAGCGGTAAAAAATCATATTGCTGATCATATTTATTACCTGGGGAGCCTACAAACACCCCTGTTTTTTCGTTGAAGACGGTACGATCAGCTAAACCATCACGATACGGCAGTATTTGGCTATCTTCGATGGCTTGCATAGCCGCCGAAATACCCAAAACATCTTGACGTGAAATCGCTTTTAATAATTTGCGCTCAGGTAACATCTTCGCGGGTTGATAATCTTTAATCTCACCCCCTAAACGATGCGACCACGTCGATATATCAGCCGTCTTAATTTCGTCAATGCCTGTATTCCCTAGAAGCAAGGCGTCCCACATGGCCTCGATATTCATGCCCGAGGCACTCACGGCACCCATACCGGTGATCATCACGCGTGTTAAATCACTCATACTCGCCCCCTTTCAAACTCAGGATGCTTAAACAAAAGACAACTGTTGGTTCCCCCAAACCCAAACGAATTCGACAGCACCACACCGAGAGATTTTTCGCGTGGGCCCTCAGCAACATAATCCAAATCACATGCCGGATCGGGTGTGGTTTGATTCTTTGTCATGGGCACCGTGGCATGTTGAATGGCCAGCACGGAGATGGCGGCTTCGATGGCACCCGCCGCAGCAATCAAATGCCCTGTTTGGCTCTTGGTTGAACTTACCGGAAGCTTGTACGCACGTTCACCAAACACGGCTTTAATCGCATTGGTTTCACTTAAATCATTCATTTTTGTCGACGTACCGTGAGCATTAATATAATCAACATCCGAAGGTTGCACCCCGGCATCAGCAAGCGCGCCCTGAATCGCTTGATTTGCACCATCACCACCAGGATGTGAGTCTGTAATACGATAAGAACTCAAGGTATTACCTTCACCAGCAAGTTCAGCATAAATTTTTGCACCGCGTGCTTTCGCTTTCTCCCACAATTCAAGCACTAAAAATGCCGAGCCTTCACCTAAAACAAACCCATTCCGTGAACCATCAAAAGGGCGACTCGCGGTCTCTGGCGTCTCGTTATAAGAAGATAAAGCACCCAATAAGCAAAAACTTGAAACGCCTAAGGGATTAATCATCGAGTCAAAGCCACCAGCCAACATATAATCCGCCTCACCTCGACGAATCACGTGCATAGCCAGTCCAAGCGCCTGGCCTCCTGAAGCACATGCAGTATGGACAGAATTCGCATAACCTGTGATACCAAATTCTTGAATAAGCAAAGAAAGACCACTGTTTGAAGCCGTGCGTCCAAAATCGTTCAAACGATAAAATGCGTCACCTTGTTGCTGTAATATATTCCAATCAACCGCGCCTTCAAATGCAGCGGCTTGCTGAAATCGGGTGAGGTGATCAAAGTCACCGGTCATCATACCACTACCAGCCACAAGCCCAAAACGAGCGTTATCAGCTACGGTTTTAGGATGAATGCCGGCGTCGTGAAGAGCCTCAGTTGCTGCGTCCAGCGCAAATTGCGTAAACGGCATGGTAAAACGGTGATGTTTACCTGAACGCACGGCGCGCGGCGTATAATTTTTTACCTCTGCCGCAAAACGCACAGGAAAACCAGATGCATCAAATTGCTGAATCTTCTGCATGCCTGATTTTCGCGCCATAAGCCCTTGCCATGTGCTACGCGCATCATGCCCCAAGGGCGACACCACACCAATCCCCGTAATGGCAACGCGCCGTTGCTTCATGCTATCTCCTTCACTTCAACCATAACCAATTCCAAGACACACACCCGCTTACCGAAGTTACTTACACGACAGGAAAGTACGAGCTCACCGTCATGTTGAGATTTTAATTTTAAGGTTGCACTTAATACAGCACCTGGCGTAACAAAGTCACTCATTTTGATACGCTGCACGCACTGCACACGATACGCCTTATCAAACACGAGCTGATCCACAAAATACCGCCCAAGGTTCATAACACACTCAAGCAGTATGGTCATGGGTAAAACCGGTTTTTTAGGAAAATGGTCGGGAAAATACGGTGCAGCGCGTGTGATGCATTTTTCTGCTGTAATACAAACACCCGGCTCATGTTCTAAAATTCGGTCAAACTGCACCCGTGCATTCACATGATGTAATTTATCAACCGAAGACTCGCCGAATGGCGCACGCAGCAGCAACTCATCGGATAACGCCTCGGGTTGATTTAAATTGAGCTCATCAAATTGCGCGCGCACCACATCGACATCAATAAAATCATCCATCGGCAAAAGCGGACCCAGAGCACCGGTTAGCTCAAACACCACTTCGTCACCCACGCGAGCCGTCCCGTGGTACTGCACCGCCGAGTCATCTAAAGCATCAAGTGTTGCTTCAAGCTGAAGCGTCTCCCCCACATAAACCGGTCGATGCAGCGTCGCACGCTCGGCAATCCCCGCCACAGGACGCTTCGTGAAGTCATGACTCATCATCACGTTCCAAGCCGCCAATTGCCCAACGGTCTCGCCAACTAAAGATGGGACAAAATAACGCCTGTTCTGCTCATCAAGACAGAGATAATAATCATCGGGCGTCACGTGTTTAATGCCTTGCGTCACCCCACCTGGCGTTAACGCAAGAATACGATCGACAAATAAAAAATGCATGACTTAAGCCGTTACAGCTTCTGCAGGTTGCGCCGCTTTTGCTGCAATGATCAATTTACAAAATGTTTCTACCGTAAAAAGCATAGGGATCTCATTGACTTTGAGATTAGGTGTAAAATGCTCTTCTGGCACTTCGTTTAAATAATTTTTTAAAGCAACCATACCTTCGGCTGTTAAAACACCACCTGACTCAAACTCTTCTTCAGTTAACGTGCCACGTGCATTTTTTTCAAGTTGACCGCGTGGAATTTTAACTGAAAATTCTTTTTCAAGTTGAAACACCAAATCAAGAAAATCAATTGACTCAGCACCCAAATCAGCAATTAAGCGTGATTTTAAGCTTACATCGACTGCATCAATCACCAATACATCGGCAATAATTTCTTGAACTTTTGGGTAAACGTTTTCTACATTCATCATCACAATCCCTTACGCATCAACAGGTTTAGAAAGCTCCGAATTGTAACACAAGTTTTTCCAGCATGCGCATGATAATTATCGACTTATCGACTGATCGACTTATCCTGTGACAGAAAAACCGGCATCAAGAAACAACGTTTGCCCCATCAAAAGCCGGGCTTCAGGCAAGCACAATAAATACACACCATCAGCCACATCGCCCGGTGTCATGGTACGCCCAATGAGTGAACGTGCTTCGGCTTGGTCCAGTAACTCTTCACGATTAGGAAAGTGCTTTAATGCATCGGTATCAACCACACCCGCGGATAACGTATTAATGCGAATACCGTCGGGGGCAAGCTCAAGACTTAACGAACGCACCAGCGCCTCCAGTGCTGCTTTAGAAGCACCAATAAAAGCATAATTAGGTATCGCACGCGCAGCACCCAGACTTGATAACGCCACCACACTCGAGCCTTGTGGCATCAAGGGTCGCGCTTCGGTTACCAGGTGATTTAAAGCAAGCGCATTCGTTTCCATACACCAACGCCAGTGTTTGGTCGACATTTTAAGCGCAGGTTTAAGTACACCACTTGCCGCATTGCTCACCAAAATATCAAGCGTATCAAAATGCGTTTTAAATGCTTTAAATAAATCTTTTACCGAGGCATGATCTGCAACGTTGGCTTGAAACGCTACAGCGCGACGGCCCAGCGCTTCGATTTCGTTGACAACAATTTCTGCTTCATCCGAACTATTAAAATAAACAATGGCTATATCAGCCCCGGAACGTGCTAATTTAAGTGCCGTTGCTCGACCAATCCCACGTGCACCACCAGTAATCAGTGCCACACGGTTCGCCAATAATAATTCAGACATACCTATCTCCCTTGCCTCAGCCTCAAAATGGCTCAAGGCTACCGTGACCAAACCTCATATGTCAATTCATATGCATGTCAAAATTCACGAATAAGCTTTACTTTAAAGCTTATTCTTTGTACCATCTGCTCATCGTTTCACGAAAATGTTTGTGTTTATATGAAATCAACCTGGTTACGCACCGTACTTCCCATTGCCGCGATATTTTCATGCCGCATGCTGGGTTTATTTTTACTTATTCCAGTCTTCTCGCTTTATGCGCATAATTTAACCGGTTCAACGCCTGCATTGATAGGCTTAGCATTAGGCTGTTACGGCTTAAGCCAAGGCCTACTTCAAATACCTTTTGGGTTACTCTCTGACCGCTACGGTCGCAAGCCTTTAATTATCGCTGGGCTTATGCTGCTTGCCTTAGGTAGCATACTGGGTGCGACCACACATTCTATAACAGGTATGATCGTTGCAAGAACCCTACAAGGCATGGGTGCGATTGGTAGTGTCCTCATGGCACTGCTAGCCGACCTAACTCCCGAATCAAAACGTACCTCATCTATGGCCGTTATTGGTGGTAGCATTGGTTTATCGTTTAATTTAGCTTTTATTATTAGCCCACCGCTTGCTCAGCACACAGGGCTTTCTGGGTTATTTATAGTGACAATCGTACTGGCATGCTTCGGACTCATATTAATACATTTTGTGGTTCCTCAGCCTAAAACCTCACCCGAGCTACATACAACCTCATACCGAACGCGCTTACATGACGTGTTTAAGCAGGCAGAGCTTCAGCGTTTAAATTTTGGTATTTTTTGTCAACACGCCATGCTGACAGCGACTTTTTTTGTATTGCCACTTCAGCTGAGTAAAGCGATAGAAACCCACCAAATCACGGCTGTGTGGCATTTTTACCTTCCTATGCTTGTGATTTCTTTTCTTACAGCCGTGCCGTTAATTTTATTTGCAGAAAAACGTGGCAAAACAAAGCTTGTGTTTTTAATAGCGGTTGGACTCATGGGCACTGCACAAGCACTACTCGCACAACACTCGCTTCCCTGGAGAGTGTTTTGTAGTCTCATGTTTATCTATTTTTTAGCATTTAATGCATTAGAAGCCATGCTACCTTCGTTGGTGTCTAAACGCACCAATCCCAAAAACAAAGGTACGGCGATGGGGGTTTACTCTAGCAGTCAGTTTTTAGGTATTTTTGCAGGCGGAAGTATGGCGGGCTTATTGTATCAACATTACGGTAACTCTGGCGTTGTGATCACCAATGCCTTCATTGCTTCGTTATGGCTCTATATCGCCATTTCCATGAAGCAAAAACCGATGACTCAACAAGCTACGAATCACATCTAAAGCGTTTCGTCTCTTGCTCGGGTGGTGTTTCGTCTTCATCCGTAAAATAGCTTATATCCATGCACAAATCTGTTTCAGGCTGGCTCGCTTGAATATCACCTAATTTTCTTGCCGCCTCAATGGCTGCAAGTGATATTTTGGGCGCAGATGGAGGTGAAGAATGCTCCAGGATTTTTTGAGCAAACTCCGCTGAAATAAAATGTCTATTTTTCAATATATCTAATACGGCAAAAAAAGTAAGTGCCGGCGTGGCTTCGTTTGCCGGAGGCGATTGGGATTTAAACATAGATAAGGCAAGCATCACATAACCCCCTTAATAAATCAAATGCATCCTGCAAACAAACGGCAGGATGCATAAGCATGCGGAACAGGTTAGCTTAGAACGGGATATCGTCGTCCAAAGCGTCAAATGATTCTTGCGGTGCTGACTGAGCTTTAGATTGCCCTACAGGTTGAGCTCGGCCTGCTGACTGGTCCATTTCAGCATAGTCACCCGAAACAGAACCTTTTGAATCCAGCATTTGAATATCAGAAGCAACAATTTCGGTTGTATAACGATCAACACCTTGCTGATCTTTCCACTTACGAGTACGAATACTTCCTTCTACATAAAGCTTAGAGCCTTTTTTCACGTACTCACCTGCAATTTCGCCCAAGCGGTTAAAACAAACCACACGATGCCATTCGGTGCGCTCTTGACGCTCACCGGTTTGTTTATCTTTCCAAGATTCACTGGTTGCTAACGAAAGGGTTGTTGCTGCATTACCATTCGGCATGTATCTCAGATCTGGATCTGCGCCGATATTTCCGATTAAAGTAACTTTATTTACACCACGTGCCATTTAAATTCTCCATAATGCGATCGATTGGAAAGAGATTATAACGTAAAAATCACGAGAATAAACATTACACGACTCAATTTTGTTTTACGAACTTAGATTTTTTAATAAGGCCTTGACCTTATCGAGGCCTAATGTGTGCATGGTTAAAATATTATTCTCTGGGATTTGACTGGTGTCACCGTAATAATCAAGCGCCTTTTCAATGCTATTTTCTCGTAAAATATGCAGCATAGGGTAAGGACTACGATTGGTGTAATTAGATACATCTGTGACTGAAACATCCGCAAAGCAATAATCAGGATGGAATGTCGCGAGTTGATAAATGCCTTCATAACCACTCATAGATAAAAGCTCTTCAGCTAAAGCAACACCATCTAAATAATCATCAAAATTTGAAAAAAAATCAGGAAAGACCAATAAAACGGTTTCTATATCAGCATTTTCATCCATGTGTACAAGCGTTGTCATCATGGTTTCAAGCGCTTGCTCGACATTATTATCCGGTCGAGCAAGCTCGATGGCGAGCGTTTCGTGATGAACGGTATGTTTTGCAAATGGACAAATATTATAGTAAATAATAAACGTACGTATCCAAGCTATCGTTTGTTGCTTAATCTGATGGTCTGTTAATTTTGGCATAAAAATATCGCGCTCTAAAATAGGATCGCATCTTACCAGGCTGAGTTTAATTAGATAGTTTCATGCTCTAATATCCTCCAATTAAATTCACTTGGTTTTCTGGATCAGATTTTCCAATATCAACCACCGGTTTGATCTCACCAAGCTTAGTGTATTGAAATAATCCAAACGCTGGAATTTGCTTATCTTGAGGCATTTGATTTTTTTGTTCCCATCCGCCCCCTAATGCTTTCACAAGATGTACAGTGGAGACCATCAAATTCATTTTGATCTCTACCTCATGAATACGTGCTTCTAGTGTTTTGAGTTCTGCATAAAGCAAATCGAGTGATGACGCTAATTTACCTCGAAATAAATCCATGGTGAGTTCTTGCATATGAAATGCTGCCGCAACCGCTTCTTTTTGTCGTCCTAGCGACTTATCAATAAGATTGGTTTTACTGAGTCCATGTTCCACTTCTTTAAATGCCGTGAGCACACCTTCTCGATATTGATTGAGTGTTTCACGATAGACAGACCAGGAACGTTGCAATTGTGCACGCCGGTATCCCGATTCAAAAATATTATAATCGAGAATGCTACCAAAGGCCCAAACAGGGTTTGATATTTTCGCGATAAGAAACAAACTGCTGCTTCCGTTTAAATTAATATCAGGAAAAAATGCTGCGCGAGCAATACCGATGGATTTATTGGCCTGTGCCATTTTGCGTTCTAATGCCGCAATATCCGGTCTACGTTCTAACAGATCCGCCGGTAAAACTTTGGGTATAGTCATTTTGGGAATACTAAACGTACTCACGGGTTTTATTCTAAACGTAGAAGGTGAAACATTGACTAATGCTGCAATCGACTGTTCCACAACCTGGCGTTCGGCTTCAACATCGAGTTGCTTCGACTCAGTACTGGTCAATAAAAATTTTGCTCGAGCGACATCAAGGCTGGATGCTAAATTACCGTTGAATTGAATGGTGACCATGTCCAAAGCTTTTTTATAATAAGCAATGGACTGAAAGTACACGCTATTTTTTGCGTCCAGTGCCCGCAGGGTATAATAATTTGCTGCAAGCTCTGCTTGGAGCAATAAACGAATAGCGCCATAATTTGCCGCAGATGCTTGTGCTTGAAAGACTCGTATGTTGGTTGCATTTCTGTATTTTGACCATATATCAGGCTCCCAAGATAGAGGCCCCATAAACGATGAGGTGTTTCCCAAGGCAAGCTCATTGACTTGTCCATGCATCAAATCATCACTCGAGCGCTGATTTTGATCATAAAAACCTTTAATGCCCAAATGAGGTAAATACATGGAGCGCGCCTTCATCATTTCATATCTTGATTGGACGAACCGCTCCCCTGCTGCTTGTAACGTTGGATTACTCTCATAAAGCTTTTTTTGTAGCTGATCTAACTCGGGATCATTAAATAATTTCCACCATTCGCCACTGTAGGTATTTTCTGAAGGCGTGGCTATTTTGAAGGGGCTTTGACCTCGAAAATCGCGAGGTACAATCAACTTTTCAGGGTTATATTCAGGGGACAAATCAATAATATCGCGTTTAGCTCCGCAAGAAGACAGCAATAAAACCATAACAAGCACACAGCTAAGCTTGTCTGGTTTTGATCGATGCTTATGAGCTTTTAATTTAATCATGAAACTCTGCTTATTGAAGATAACCTTTCGCAAGTGTTGCGACCTTAACTTTACTACCTTCCAACAACCCTAAATTTGGAGCATTAATCACCTGATCGGTTACGGATACTCCCTCAAGGACATCAACAGTTCTCGCTTTTAATTGATCAACTTTAATATCTTTAAAATGCACGCGATGATGTTCATCCATTATCGCAACTCGTGTGCCATGCGCATCAAAAATCAGCGCCGTTGTTGGAATCGACAAAATATCAGCATTTGTGTCAGCAGATATGGTAACGGTTGCATAAGAACCCGGCCAGATAGATTCGTCTTGATTATCGATAACAAACTCAGTCACAACTGTTCTGGTTTCTGGATCAAATGCCGTTGCCGAACTTAAAAACTCAGCCGCATAATGCTTATTCGGATATTGAGGAAACACAACATCGGCCTTAAAGCCCGGTTTTAAAAACCGACCAAACCTTTCTGGAATTGAAACAAACAAACGTACTTTTTGAATATCAGCCACGATAAAGAGATGTGTTGCTTTAGGACTTTGTTCCTCCACACTCCCTTGTTCGGTGACATAGTCACCTAAATTTACATTTCTAGAAATCACAATACCTGAAAACGGAGCTATAATGTGTTTGAATTTCAGTCGCTCGTTCAGTGTTTTAACATGATATGCAGCTGCATCATACTTTCCTTTTTCAAATTTTAGCATAGCTTCTTTAACCGATATCGACTGAATAGAAACAGCTTTGGATTCTTTCATCGCAATGTAGCGATCGGCTGTTAATATAGCCAATTTATATTTAGCCTTTACGGCTTCCAAGTCTGCTTTAGCCTGGCCATAACGTGCATTTAGCATTGGAGTATTAATACGAGCCATAATTTGACCTTTCTCAACCCTGGCACCATAATCGGTGTACCATGCTTTGATGTATCCATTCACGCGCGAATAGATATAGGACTGATTCCAAGCCATAATATTGCCAGGCAACTCAATGGTTTCAGGCGTCTTATTTTGCTTAGGATAAACGATAGAAACTGAATAAACATCTTCTTTTAATGCTGCTTTTTTTAATTGATAAAAATCATAACTACGCATCATGAAAACCAAAACCAACCAAATAATTAACACAAAAAAAACAACCGCTAACAGCTTATGATTTCTTATTGATTGCTCAAAATACGACCTGTATTTTACAAATGCTTTTATTTTTTTTAATGGCGCATTTAACACAATACGTTCCTTATTAAATATTTTTTTTCCGATAAACAGTCGTATAAACACAAGGGACAAAAAATAGTGTTGTTGCTGTGGCCAGTATTAACCCCCCAATCACCGCTTTACCGAGTGGTGCATTGGTCGTATTACTCAGCGACATTGGCGCCATACCGATAATCATTGCTGACGCTGTCATCAAAACAGGCCGTATTCTGGCATGCCCTGACTCCACCGCCGCTTTGAAAGGGTCCCCGTGAAATGCCATACGTTCACGTGCATACGCAACCACCAATATTGAATTGGCCGTCCCCGTACCTAATGCCATAATCAGCCCCGTTAAAGCAGGTACCGATAAATTCGTTCGTGTTAAAAATAAGAATAAAGATGCCCCTGCAACCGCTCCAATCAACCCTGTTATGATAATAAAAGGATCAAGCCAAGACTGAAAATTTACGACAATTAATAAGTATATTAAGATAATGGCAAAGACGAACCCAATCATAAGCTCCGTATAAGCACCTTTCATGGCGATCGATTGGCCATGAATAGCAACAGTCGCTTTTTGAGGCTTTTTGTCTATATTATTTGAAATTACTTTAGCGACATCTTTTAAGACGCTACCCAAAGCCCTACCTTCTGCCGAAACATAGATATTAAATAATGGCATAACATCTTGGTGAGAAATTACCCCTGGTGTACCGACGATCTCTACGTCTGTAATATTTCCTGCAAGTTGAATGCTTTCTAGATTACTCTTATTTTGTGTTTTTCTAACAGGAATAGACAGTAAATTATTAACACTATGCATAATATACTGAGGTGTATAAACATTGAAACGATAGGCAATACCGCTTGTATGATTAAGCCAGTACTGCTGAAAAAACTGTTGACTACCCGCTGTTGCTAAAATCATATTTAATGCGACTTCATTTTCGGTCAAATTTACGTTCAATCCAAATGTTCGATCGGTTTTAGTTAATAACGTCGGCGTGCTCAGTGTTTGCTGAACCGTAACATCTGTGGCTCCCGGTATGATTCGAAATTTTTCAGCGAGCATTTTTGCATACTCATAATTTTCATTCATATCATATCCCACCACATGAACATCAATAGGCGCAGGTGAACCAAAATTTATAATTTTTGCTGTTAAATCTGCTGATTGAAACGTAAACACCGTACCAGGATAAGTCGCTTTCAAACCTTTTCTTAAGATATTTCTGTAGGCCCACACAGGAGACTCTTTATTACGTAGCGTGATCGTTAAATCACAATCTTGCGATCCAATCGTAGGTGTTGGTATAAACGCTAAATTGTGAGGACCTACAGGCAAACCGCAATTACTGATTATTTTTATAATTTGGCCTGGTAAAAGTTTCCTTATATCGCGCGAAACATAAGAAGCAATTTCTCCTGCTGTTCCCACACGCGTACCCAATGGCGTACGTATATGCATTTGTAGCGTTCCCGATTTAATTTCTGGAAAAAAGTCTCGTCCATTAATCAACAAAAGTATTGATGAAAGCGCACAGAACACAATGAAAAACAACATAAATTGACGACGATTATCAATTAATTTTTCTAATATTAATTGATACTTATTCCTAAAAATTTCGAAGTTTTGTTCAAAGGTAAATTGAAACTGATGAAGTTTATCAACAACTTTATTTGATACTGCGCTCTTAGATGAGCCTCCATGCTCTTGTAATAAATAATCAGCCATGGTTGGAACTAAGGTAATTGAAAGCATAAACGATGCCGCCATGGCAAACATAATGGCTAAAGCCATAGGCTTAAATAACCAACCTGAAATACCGGTTATGCCAAACAAGGGCATCCAAGCTAACGTAATGCATAAGGTTGCTACAAAAGTAGGTATAACGATTTGATTAGCCGCATCAATAATGGCGTCTTTTTTTGATTTATTCATGGCTAAATGCGAATGAATATTTTCAATCATTACTGTAGCATTATCGACTAAAATGCCCACGGCCAAAGCCAACCCTCCCAAAGTCATCACGTTGATCGTCTCATCAACCACTTGAAGACAAATAATTGCCGTTAAAATGGAAAGTGGTATTGAAATAGAAATAATAAGAGTTGAACGCCAACATCCAATAAATAAAAACACGACGAGCCCTGTTAAAAAGGTTGCCATCAGCATTTCTTCAACAACATTATGAATAGAATCTTTTACAAATTTTGAAGCATCATTGATGATGCTTATTTTCACATCACCAGACAATGTTTTTTCTATTTTAGGTATGGCCTTCTTCACACCATCAACGACAGCGAGTGTTGAAACTTCACTGCTTTTCATCACGACAAGCATAATGGCTTGTTTACCATCCACCAACACCGCATTTTGCTGTGGTGCACCTGAGAGTGATGCATATCCAACATCTCTCAAAAAAACAGTTGCACCGTCGACCGTTTTAATTGGTAATTTATTAAATTCTTCGACTGCTAAAGGTGCAGCATTGTTTTGTACCAGCCATTGTATGGTGTCAATTTTTTCTAATCCTGCAGGCAGAATTAAATTCTGTTGCTGTATTTTGGTTAAAACATCAAGAGCTGTCATGTTTTTTGCATATAATTTTTTAGGATCTAATGAAACCATGACCTGCCTGGTCGTTCCTCCGTAAGGTAGAGGTAAGATAGCGCCTCTAATCGTGACTAACTGTGGCCGTATTTTTGTTGTGGCAACATTATAAAGCTCAGCCATAGAGAGTTCATCGGATGAAATTTCAAGCATGGCCACAGGAACAGATGATGCAGACAATTTGAAAACCATAGGCGGAGATATATCAGGCGGTAAAATTTTAACAACCGTTTGCGATATTGCGGTGATCTCAGCCTCAGCCTTTGCAACATCTACACCTGGTTGTAAAAAAACGTTAATAATACTAATGCCATAATAAGACTGACTTTGAATAGATTTAACACCTTCTACCGTTCGGGTTATCGCGCGCTCATGAAGAAACGTAATTCTTCCTGATACATCACTGGGCAACAATCCAGAATATGACCAAACAACAGAAACAACGGGTATTTTAATATCAGGAAAAACATCGGTCGATGAGGTATAAATCGATCGTAATCCCATAATGAGGATGAGTATAGCAAGAACAACAAAAGTATATGGGCGCTGAAGAGCAATAAGTATAAGATTTTTCATTAAAAACTAGCCTACCGTTTGTTTTTAAATAAAAATTTTTTCTAATAAATAAATCTAACACCCATTAGATTTAAATGCGAATTTCAGGACGTCTTATCTGGATAATCACATAAATCACGCACAACGCATTCAGAACACTTAGGTTTCCGAGCTGTGCATACATAGCGCCCGTGTAAAATCAGCCAATGATGCGCATCTTTAAGAAATTCAATAGGAATATTTTTAAGTAGCCCTTGCTCAACAGCAAACGGGGTTTTACCTATGGCCAAGCCGGTACGATTTGCAACACGAAATATATGCGTATCAACAGCCATGGTAGGCTCACCAAAAGCTGTGTTAAGCACTACGTTTGCCGTTTTTCGACCGACTCCAGGAAGTGCCTCTAAAGCTTCTCGCGTTCGTGGAACTTCACCATGATGATGTTTAACCAACAGATTGCAAGTTTTGATAATATTAACGGCTTTACTATTAAACAATCCAATGCTTTTAATATAATGCTTAAGCTGCTCTTCACCCAATGTAAGCATTGCCAGAGGTGTGTTTGCAACAGAAAACAATGCTGGAGTTACAAGATTTACACGAACGTCCGTTGTTTGCGCTGATAGAATCACAGCAATAAGTAATTCAAAATCTGAGCTGTAATTTAGCTCGGTGGTAGGATGAGGGTTTTGCTCTGAAAGTCGTTCAAAAAATTGTCGACACATTGCATGGTTCATAAAACTAACGCGCCGTATATTAAAGGGGCATACGGCGCGTTAAGTGTAAAAGACAAAACATTAACAACCGGCATTATTCAGCAGATTGAATTGCATCATCTTTTTTTGCTTTAGGAGCTTTCACTTCTTCCACAAAGTCTTCTTCATCTGTTGCTTCAGGGCGATCCATGAACTCAATGATAGCCATAGGTGCATTATCACCATGACGAAAACCACATTTGAGTACACGAACATAACCACCTGGACGCTCTTTATAGCGAGGGCCTAGTTCGTTGAATAACTTACCAACAGAAACTTTTGAACGAAGTCTATCAAACACATAACGACGTGAAGCAACTGAATCGGACTTGCTTGCTGTAATCAATGGTTCAATATAACGACGTAATTCTTTTGCTTTAGGTAGCGTTGTTTTGATTAACTCATGTTCAACCAAAGAATTACACATGTTTGAAAACATAGCTTTTCGATGACTGCTCGTTCGTCCAAAACCACGTCCAGTATGACGGTGACGCATGATGACAACTCCTACTAATTACTCTCGCCGAGATTCTCAGGCGGCCAGTTCTCTAAATTAATCCCCAAGGATAAGGCTCGAGAAGCCAACACGTCTTTAATTTCCGTGAGGGATTTTTTACCTAAATTAGGGGTTTTTAATAATTCATTTTCGCTCTTTTGAACAAGATCTCCAATGAAATTAATATTTTCTGCTTTCAAACAATTTGCGGACCGAACCGTAAGTTCTAGGTCATCAACAGGACGAAGTAATATGGGATCAAATCCATGTTGCTCATTGGGATCAACAATGGCTTCTTCCAAGTTAATATCAACAAACGCATGAAGCTGGCGTTGTAAAATATTTGCTGATAGCCGAATCGCTTCTTCAGGATCTAATGTTCCATTCGTTTGCAATTCAATGGTTAACTTATCTAAATCAGTTCGATTTTCAACACGCGCATTGTCAACATAGTATGCCACTTTTTTGACAGGCGAGAATGTATTTTCGATCTTAAGTTTGCCAACAGCTTTCTCTGGCATCTCATCATCAAGATATGAAACAGCTGCATCAGATGTGTGAAAACCGATGCCTTTACGAACCGTCAAGGTCATATCAAGCGAACCGTGTTCATTGACATGTGCAATAACATGCTCTGGATTAACCACTTCCATCCCGTGACTGACTTGAATATCACCCGCCGTAACTTGGCAAGGACCTTTCTTACTCAAGGTCACAGTAGCTTCTTCACCAATACCCATACGCAAAGCAACGTCTTTCAAGTTCAAAAGAATATTGATCACATCTTCTTTAACACCTTCAAGCGTACTATACTCATGCAAAACACCATCAATCGTAACTTCTGTGATGGCTGCGCCAGGCATAGACGATATCAAAATGCGTCTCAGCGCATTCCCAAGCGTATGACCAAAGCCGCGTTCTAACGGCTCAAGAACAATTCGACTATGATTGGGAGCATCAAACTGCACTTTAAGTGCTTTTGGCGTCAACATGTCGTTAATGTCTATATACATTAGGCTCTATGCCTCCCAGTTTACTTGGAATAAAGTTCAACTACCAAGCTAATGTTAAAATCAGCTGATAAGTCACTTATCGTTGGCAAGGTAACAAAGGTACCTTTGAACGTCGCTAACTCCACCGCAATCCAAGCACATGGGGCGCGTTGTTCAGACAGGCCTAAAGCAGCTTGAATACGACCTTGTGTACGTGATTTTTGACGAACAGCAACGACGTCACCCGCTTTCACTAAAAATGAAGCAATATTGACGACTTGGTCATTGACCATAATGGCTTTGTGAGACACCAATTGACGAGCCTCAGCTCGTGTGCTGGCAAAACCCATGCGATAAACCACATTATCAAGACGACGCTCCAAAAGCGACATCAGATTTTCACCTGTTGAACCGTTTTGACGCGCTGCAAGTTTATAATAGTTTCTGAATTGCTTCTCAAGAACACCGTAATAGCGTCTTATTTTTTGCTTTTCTCGTAACTGAATACCGTAGTCAGACAAACGAGGACGTTTATCCCCATGTTGCCCCGGCAGCTTTTCAGACTTACATTTAGATTTATGTTCTCTAACCCCACTTTTGAGAAGTAAATCAATCCCTTCTCGACGAGCAAACTTAGATGTTGAACCAAGATATCTTGCCATAAATTACTCCAAACCTTATACGCGACGTTTTTTAGGGGGCTTACAGCCGTTATGAGGTATACCTGTCACGTCAGTAATTTCTACAATTTTAAATTCCTGAGAAATCAGTTCTCGAATCGTTGATTCACGACCTGGCCCTGGACCATGGACGAAAACAGCAACAGACTTCATACCATACTCTTTTGCAACGACTGATGCGCGCTCTGTTGCAATTTGAGCAGCATAAGGTGTACTTTTTCGTGACCCACGAAAACCAGAACCACCTGATGTAGCCCAACACAAAGCATTACCTTGACGATCGGTAAATGTGACAATCGTGTTATTAAACGAGGCATGTACGTGAACAATCCCGTCTGAAACAACGCGTTTCGTTTTTTTCCGACCCTTTTGTTGTTTTGACTTGTTAGTAGCCATTATAATTTCCTACATGAAAATTCAAAAAATCGTTCTTTACTTACGACGCCCTTTACGTGTGCGTGCATTGGTTTTTGTTCGCTGCCCACGAACTGGTAAACCACGTCGATGCCGAAGGCCTCGATAACAACCCAGATCCATCAATCGCTTGATGTTTATAGAAACCATACGACGAAGGTCGCCTTCAACGGTCATGTTTCCAAGCTCTGTCCGCAATAAATCAAGTTCAGCATCAGTCAACTGAGAAACCTTTTTTGAAGGTTCTATATTAAGCTGCTGACAGATCTTTCTTGAGCTTGAGTTTCCAGCTCCATAAACTGAAGTTAGTGCAATCACCACATGTTTGTGATCTGCAATGTTCACACCTGCTATACGTGCCATTCATCTCTCCGAACACTATTATGTTTCTGCTAAAAATAGACAGAAGATACTTGTTTCACACACTAAAATCAAGTCGTGCTCAACCTTGCCTTTGTTTATGTCGCGCTTCTTTACAAATCACTCGAACGGCGCCATGCCGTTTAATAACTTTACAATTACGACACATGGGTTTCACTGATGCTCTTACTTTCATTACTTACTCCGACATTAATCACAACAGGCCAGGCAACTTGGTTCCTTTGATATTATTTTTTTTCATCAAAGAATCATACTGCCCCGCCATTAAATGAGCCTGAACTTGCGCTACAAAATCCATGATAACTACCACAATAATTAACAGCGATGTTCCACCAAAATAAAAAGGCACATGCCATGCATACATTAAAAGCTGCGGTAACAAACAAACCAACACCAGATAAAGCGCCCCTACCAAAGTCAGGCGCGTCATAATAGCATCAATATAACGCGTTGTCTGCTCCCCAGGACGAATACCTGGAATATAAGCACCTGATTTTTTAAGATTGTCCGCTGTATCCTTAGGATTGAACACAAGGGCCGTGTAGAAAAATGCAAAAAACAAAATAGCCGCCGCATAGACAATAAGATATAACGGTTGACCTGGAGAAAGCGCCATACCTATATCAGCCAACCAATCCATACCCTTGCCTCGAGCAAAAAACTGAGCAACTGTCGCAGGTATAAGTATAATGCTCGATGCAAAAATAGGTGGTATAACACCAGCCATGTTCATTTTTAGTGGCAAATGACTTGTTTGTGCTGCATAAACTTTTTTGCCCTGTGTACGTTGAGCGTAATTAACACGAATACGTCGTTGACCACGTTCAACAAAAACAACAAACCCAGTCACTACAGCAACAATGACAGCGATGAGTATCAACGTCAGCGCCTGCATTTGACCTTCACGTACTTGCTGAAACACCGATGCAATAGCATTAGGGATATTTGAAACAATTCCGGAAAAGATAATTAAGGATATACCATTCCCAACACCTTTTTCAGTAATTTGCTCACCAAGCCACATCAAAAACATCGTTCCAGTAACCAGCGTTACTACGGCAGTCAAATAAAACGTTAAATCAGCTGCCAAAGCAATATGCTGACCAGCCAACCAACGAGCCATACCAAAGGACTGAAAAACAGAAAGCACCAACGTAAAATAACGTGTATATTGATTTATCTTTCTACGTCCTGACTCACCTTCTTTTTTCAACTGCTCTAGCGCAGGCAGTACCATAGAAAAAAGCTGCATCACAATGGATGCCGTAATATACGGCATGATACCAATAGCAAATACGGTTACGCGTGAAAGTGCACCACCCGAAAACATATTAAACAAGCCAAAGATCGTGTTTTGCTGTTCAGAAAAAAAGTTAGCCAACTTTTGTGGATCAAGCCCAGGCACTGGAATATGAGCGCCCAAGCGGTAAACCAAAATTGCAGCTAAAACGAAGAACAGCCGAATTTTTAACTCGGCTAATCCCCCACTTACTCGATTTGTTGAACGCTTTTGATGCTTATTACTCATGCGTCAATGCTTCCACCCTGAGCTTCGATTGCTTCACGAGCACCCTTGGTGACTCTTAAGCCTTTTACAACCACTTTCTTGCTTAACTCACCTGACAAAATAATTTTTACGTCACGTATCGTATTATTTATCAAGCCTGCGTCTCGTAGTGCTTGTAAATCAACAACTTCAGCGCTGACTTTAGAAAGTTCAGACAAAGTAATTTCATCAACTGTTCGACCAACGCGCGAGGTAAAACCAAGCTTAGGGAGCCGTCGCTGAATAGGCATTTGCCCACCTTCAAATTGGATTTTATGATATCCACCTGAGCGAGATTTTTGACCTTTATGTCCGCGACCACATGTTTTACCTAGCCCCGAACCAATTCCGCGACCTACACGTGTTGCATCAGGCTTAGAGCCTGGGTTTGGCGCTAATGTATTAAGTTTCATTAGATACTCTCCTCAATACTCAACAGGTAACTCACCTGATTTACCAAGCCACGAATAGCAGGGATATCACGATGAATAACAGAACTATTCATGCGTTTGAGTCCAAGTTGTTTCGCTATGAGAACATGCTTAGGCAAACGACCAATAAGACTTTTAACTAAGGTAATTTTAATTTCTTTATCCATGATTACTCAGCCACCACTTCTTCAATAGTTTTGCCACGTTTGGCCGCAACATAATCTGGTGTACCAATACGCATTAGAGCACCGATGGTTGCACGAATCACATTGGTTGGATTCGTTGACCCCATGCTTTTAGCAAGAATATCTTGAACACCAAGAACATCAAGTACAGCACGCATTGCGCCACCAGCAATAACACCTGTACCTTCACTTGCAGGCATCATAAACACTTTAGAAGCACCAAAAGTCCACGTAACCTTATGGAAAATTGTTTTGCCAGAAAGAGGTATATAAACCATGTTCTTACGTGCTTGATCCATTGCTTTTTGGATTGCAATAGGAACTTCACGTGCTTTACCTCGACCGTAACCAATTTTACCTTTACCATCACCAACAACTACCAGAGCTGCAAATCCAAAAACACGTCCACCCTTTACTACTTTAGCTGTACGTGCAACGGAGACGAGTTTCTCTTGGTAACCGTCTGTTTTAGCTGAATCATCAAATGCCATAACTGTTCCTTAAAAATCCAATGCCTCACGAGCACCTTTAGCTAAAGATGCCACTCGACCATGGTATTTATATCCCGAACGGTCGAAAGCAACTTGTGAAATACCTTGCTCTTTAGCACGTTGACCGATCACTTGACCGACCTGAAAAGCACGCTCTGTTTTAGTTCCAGAAAGTGTATCCCGCATTGCCTTCTCAAGACTAGAGCACGATACTAATACGCGATCGCCTTTAGCTTCAGAAACTATAATTTGAGCATAAATTTGAGAAGCACTTCGTTGGACAACCAAACGAGGTCGCCCAGAACGGCCAATCACTATTTTTGTTTTTGAACCCCGACGGATTCGAGCTTGCTGTTTAGTTGCCATCAGTCATACCCTATTTTTTCTTCGCTTCTTTGGAAACAATCACTTCACCGACACGTCGTATCCCCTTACCTTTATAAGGCTCAGGCGGTCTTAAAGCACGAATTTCTGCAGCAACCTGGCCTGCACGTTGTTTATCGGAACTTTTTACCACAATGGTTGTGTTGTTTGGAATATCCGCCGTAACATCTTCTGGAAGTAAATATTCTGTAGGATGTGAAAAACCAAGGGACAGATTTAAACTGTTGCCTTGAGCCTGTGCTCGATAACCCACACCAACCAACTCCAAAGTAACAGCAAAACCTTCGGTCACACCATGAACGGCATTACTTACTAATGAACGCACAGTGCCTGCTTGTGACCACGCACCAGGATCTTTTGATTTAGGCGCAAATAAAATTTTATTGGGTTCTTCTTCTGAGCGTGTAACAGAAACCAAATGATGGCAATGTGTAACGACACTACCTTTAGGCCCTTTTACAGTTACACTACCTGGCTCAACGGTCAACTCAACTGTTGAAGGTAAAACTACAGGCTGTTTAGCTATTCTTGACATGTCTATTCTCGCTTGAATTAAGCCACTTCACAGATGACTTCACCACCCATACCATTTTTTCGGGCAACCACGTGACTCATCACACCTTGTGATGTTGATAAAATTGCCACACCAAAGCCAGGAATTGAAGACAAGTCTTTTACAGCCTTATAAACACGAAGACCTGGACGGCTAATACGCTTAATGCGCTCAATAACCGGACGTCCGTGGTAATATTTAAGCTTCAAAGTCAATGACTTCATGTTACCCTCAGAGGGCTGGACTGCGTAATCGCTAATATAGCCTTCTTCTTTCAATACACGCGCAATTTCTTCTTTCAGGTTAGACGAAACCATCACAACTTGTTGATGATTAGCCTGTTGTCCATTACGAATTCTTGTTAACATATCCGCTATGGGATCTTGCATACTCATGGTTATTCTCCAGTCGCTCGTATTACCAGCTTGATTTTCGACCGCCGGTGACATTACCGACCATTAAATTCTCACGCAAACAAATCCTGCACAGACCAAACTTACGATAAACCGCATGTTGTCTGCCGCACTGTTGGCAGCGTGTTGAAAGCCGAGAAGGACTCGAGTTCAACGGCAACTTATGCAACGCTTCTTGAGCTGCCCGAACCGCTTCCATATCTGTAGAAGACTTAATTGTCTTTTTTAACGCAATGCGCTCATCCCGGTATTTTTCAACCAAAGCTGCCTTTCCTGCTTCACGTTCAACAATTGCTTTTCTAGCCACAATGACACCTTTTCGTTATTTTTCGTTATCTTTTTTCAATGGTAATTTGAAAGCCTCTAACAAAGCACGCGCTTCTTTATCTGTCTTTGCACTTGTTGTGATGCAAATATCAAGGCCACGTATGCAATCAATCTTATCAAAATCAATCTCTGGAAACACAATTTGTTCTTTAATACCTAAAGAGTAATTCCCAGTACCATCAAACGAACGGTTATTTAAACCTCTAAAATCACGAACCCGTGGCAGTGTAATTGAGATCAAGCGGTCAAGAAACTCATACATCTTTGCACCACGCAGGGTCACTTTACAACCAATAGGCCAAGACTCTCTAATCTTGAAGCCTGCTAATGAACGCTTTGCCAGACACACAACAGGTTTTTGCCCGGCAATACGGGTCATATCGTCTACGGCATGACCCATAACTTTTTTGTCATTAACTGCCTCACCAACACCCATATTAAGCGTAATTTTTTGAAGCTTAGGCACCTGCATCACGTTACTGTAGTCAAAGGCTTTCATCAAGGACGCTACAATTTCGTTTTGATATATTTCTTTTAACCTAACCATTTTCATTACCCCTGGTCGACGACGTCTTGACTAGATTTGAAGTAACGCTCTTTGTGTTGAACGCCATCTTTATCAACAAATCTAAATCCAACCTTGCCAGCTTTTTTTGTATTCAAATCATACAAAGCGACATTAGATATATGCAACATAGCCTCTTGTGTTCGAATCTCACCTCTTTGTTCTTTCTGAGGATTCGCTTTCACATGCTTCTTAACCAAATTCGCACCTTCGACAATAAGTTTATCACCAAGAATACGAAGCACTTTACCGATATGACCTTTACTTTTTCCGGTCGTTACGATGACCGTATCATCTTTTTTAATGCGTTTCATGACATTTCCCTTCTTTACAAGACTTCAGGAGCCAAGGAAATGATTTTCATAAACCGCTCCCTTAATTCACGTGTCACAGGGCCAAAAATACGTGTCCCAACGGGATCATGCTGATTATTCAACAAAACAGCTGCGTTTCCATCAAATCGAATCACCGAACCATCGCTACGACGTACTGGTGAGGCTGTACGAACCACAACCGCATTCATGACTACGCCTTTCTTGACCTTACTTCGTGGAATCGCATCTCTCACGCTCACTTTAATTACATCACCTACGCGCGCGTAACGGCGATGTGAACCACCTAATACTTTGATGCACATGACTTTACGTGCGCCACTATTATCGGCGACATCGAGTACTGATTGCATTTGTATCATTTCATTCTCCAGCTCTAACAGTCGTCCAGAAAAGGGCTCGCTATTATACCAGCCCTCTGGGTATTTTGAAAGTCAATTAGTCTTAATTGATAGATTTATGAAATCACTTCAACAAGGACCCACGTTTTAAGCTTAGAAATGGGTCTGGACTCACGTATTTTTACAGTGTTACCCACTTGACAGACTTGCTGTTCATCATGCACATGCAGTTTAGTTTGACGTCGTAGAATTTTTCCGTATTTTGAATGTGTCACAATACGTTCTACCGACACCACCGCGGTCTTATTCATTTTGTTGCTTACTACCTTTCCAATTAAGGTTGGTACTCTTTTCTCATCAGTTGCCATGGGATTCACCTACATTTTTAGCCATCAGTGTTTTAATCCGAGCAATTTGCTTTCTGATTTCGGTCACGTGATGCGTTTGCTTTAAAGCCCCTTCAGTTTTACGCTTCAAACGAAGAATAAACTGTTGTTTCCTGAGAGAAAGAAGCTCTGCGCTTAATTCATCAAGGCTCATTTCTTTTAGCTTTTGTCTGCTCTCGGCTAATTTACTCATTACATTACCCTACGTTCTGCAAAGGTTACTTTAAAAGGAAGCTTCGCTTTCGCCAGTTCAAAAGCTTCAATAGCTAGCTCTCGTGAAACCCCTTCAACTTCAAATAACATTTTGCCTGGTTGAATTTGGGCTACCCAATACTCAACACTACCTTTACCTCCCCCTTGTCTTACCTGGAGTGGCTTTTCGGTAATTGGCTTATCCGGAAATACACGTATCCACACTTTACCGCCTCGTTTAATTTGACGGGTAATTGCACGTCGTGCAGATTCGATTTGTCGTGCAGTTATACGACCTCGGCCTACGGCCTTCAATCCAAACTGACCAAAACTTACGTCAGATCCCCGTTGAGCTAATCCACGGTTTCGACCTTTCATTTGCTTTCTAAATTTAGTTCTTTTTGGTTGTAACATAGTGGCTCATCCCCATTTACTTACTACCATCGTCTTGACGATTTTTTTGAGGTGAGCTTTCACCTTTAAAAATCCAGACTTTGACACCGATGATACCGTAAGCTGTTTTAGACTCAGCGGTTCCGTAATCAATATCGGCACGGAAGGTATGCAAAGGAACACGACCTTCTCGATAAGTTTCGCTTCGCGCAATCTCTGCACCGCCTAATCGACCGCCAACCGTAATTTTAATACCCTTTGCGCCAGATTTCATCGCAGCAGTTACCACGCGCTTCATCGCACGTCGGAACATAACACGTTGCTCTAATTGTTGCGCTACACCTTCTGCAACAAGTGTTGCATCGAGCTCAGGTTTACGAACTTCTTGAATATTCAAATGAACAGGAACACCTAGCTTTTTAGCAATTTCAGCACGAAGTGCTTCAATGCCACCGCCTTTTTTCCCGATCAAGACACCAGGCCGTGCGGTATGAATTGTAATGACGGCGTTTTTTGCTGGTCGGTCAATTTGAATTCGGCTTACGGCAGCTGAGGCCAACTGTTGTTTGAGCTCTTTTCTCAAACTAATATCTTGATTCAAAAATTTCGCATAATCTCGCTTTGTTGCAAACCAGTTAGAATTCCAGGTTTTTACAATTCCAAGACGTATACCAATCGGATTTACTTTTTGTCCCATGCTATTCCCCGTCAGATACTTTAAGCGTTATATGGCAGGTACGCTTGCAAATTCGATTTGCTCGGCCTTTCGCCCGAGCACTAATTCGTTTCAAGGTCCGCGCCTCATCAACAAACACAACGCCTACTTTTAAAGCATCAACATCCGCTCCAAAATTATGCTCAGCATTTGCAATCGCCGATTCAAGGAGCTTAAGCATCATCACAGCCCCTTTTTTTGGCGTAAATCGAAGAACACCCATAGCCGTTGAAACATTGACTTGGCGAATCATGTCTGCAACCAAACGGCCTTTTTGCGCAGACAAAGGCGCATGCCTTAATTTTGCTGTAACTTCCATCAATTGCCTCTACTTGCCTTTAGTCTTTCTGTCGCCAGAGTGACCTTTAAACGTACGAGTTATGGAGAACTCACCCAACTTATGTCCAACCATATTATCTGTGATATACACAGGTACATGATCTTTTCCGTTATGGACCGCGATCGTCAACCCAATCATATCGGGAATAATAGTTGATCGTCGAGACCATGTTTTGATCGGCTTCTTCGACTTTGATTCAACAACTGCCTCCACTTTTCTTAGGAGGTGTTGATCAATAAAAGGACCTTTTCTTATGGAACGAGCCACGTTAATACCCTCTCAAGTAATTATTTTTTCTTACGTTTTTTGACAATAAAACGATCTGTACGTTTGTTCTGTCTTGTTTTATAACCTTTGGTTGGAACACCCCATGGCGTCACCGGATGCCGGCCACCAGAAGTTCGCCCTTCACCACCACCATGAGGATGGTCCACAGGGTTCATCGCAACACCACGAACCGTGGGACGTACTCCGCGCCATCTCTTGGCACCAGCTTTACCTAAAGATCGTAAGTTATGCTCACTATTTCCAACTTCGCCGATAACTGCACGACAGGATAATAACACTTTTCGCACTTCAGTAGAACGAAGTTTGATCATGGCATAAGAGCCTTCTCGAGCAACAACTTGTCCACTTGCACCGGCGCTTCGTAACATTTGAGCACCACGTCCAGGTTTAAGTTCAACACAATGGATAGTTGCTCCGAGTGGAATATTTTTCAAAGGCAAGCAATTACCCGAACTGATCGGTGCGTCATCACCACTCAATATCTTATCATCTACAGCTAAACCTGCAGGAGCGATAATGTAACGCCGTTCGCCGTCTTTGTAAAGAATTAATGCAATTAAAGCCGAACGATTTGGATCATACTCAAGTCGCTCTACACGTCCTTCAATACCATCTTTACGACGCTTAAAGTCAATAATACGGTATTTACTTTGACTACCACCACCAATGTGTCGAACGGTAATTCTGCCTTGGTTATTACGACCACCACTTTTACTTTTTACTTCGAGTAAAGGAGCATGTGGCTTGCCCTTGTGGAGATTTTTATGCACCACACGAATCTCACCACGCTTACCGGGTGATGTTGGTTTTGATTTTAATAATACCATCTCTTTCTGCCTTATTCGGTCACGGTGAAATCAATGTCTTGCCCAGGCTGCAAAGAAACATAAGCTTTTTTCCAGTCAGAACGCTTTCCTTCCGTCTGTCTAAAACGCTTATTCTTTCCAACCACGTTCACAACAGAAACTGATTTAACATCAACTTTGAACAGTTGTTCAACGGCCAATTTAATTTCTTTTTTTGTTGAAGATTTCAAAACACGAAACGTAAACTGCTTGGCTTTCTCTGCGATTCGCGTCGTTTTCTCAGAAGTAATCGGTTCCAAGAGAACCATCATTAAGCGTTCTGCATTCATTGTAACTGCTCCTCTAACGTTTTAAGAGCTTCTTCTGTAATAATAACTTTCTCAAATCGAAGCAAGCTTACAGGATCAATTGAAACAACGTCTCGAACATCATATGAATGCAAATTACGTGACGCCAAATACTCAAACTCACCTAAATCCTGGACTAAAACAAGAGCATTTGATATGTCCATCGCTTTCATTTTAGCAAGAAATTCTTGAGTCTTAGGTGTGCTGCACTGAAAATCACTTAAAACAATCAGATGACCTTCACGGCTTAATTCAGAAACGATACTTCGCATCGCGCCTTGATACATTTTCCGATTAATTTTTTGTGCGTAATCACGCTTTTTAGCTGCAAACGTTACACCACCCGAACGCCAAATAGGACTACGAATTGTTCCAGCACGCGCACGGCCAGTACCTTTTTGAGCCCAAGGCTTTTTTCCACCGCCACGAACTTCTGAACGAGTTTTTTGAGCACTGTTACCACTACGAGCTTTATTCATATAAGCCACAACAACTTGATGAATTAAACCTCGGTTATAATCACAAGAAAAAACGGCATCATTAAGTGTTACAGCCGATTCTGTATCTCTAGTCTTGAGTTCCATTATTTACTCCCTTCGCGCAACTTAATGGTAGGCCGAATTTCAAGCCGAGCACCCGGAGCTCCAGGAATAGCACCTTTAATCAAAAGAAGATGACGTTCAGCATCAACCCGAACGACTTCTAACGATTGTGTTGTGCAACGTTTATTACCCATATGGCCGGCCATTTTCTTACCTTTAAAGACGCGCCCTGGTGTTTGGTTTTGACCAATAGATCCTGGCACACGATGCGATACGGAGTTACCGTGAGTTGCATCTTGCATCGCAAAATTATGACGCTTAATAACACCAGCAAAGCCTTTACCTTTCGACACACCTGCAACATCAACAAGTTGACCGTCTGTAAACACATCATTAACGGTCAATTCTTGACCCAATGTGTAATCAGTTACGGAATCAACGCCAAATTCGCACAGCATATCACCGGCATCAATATTTGCTTTAGCAAAGTGACCCGCCAAAGGCTTTGTCACTCGATTCGATTTTTTTGTTCCACCAGTAAGCTGTACCGCAGTATAGCCATCTCGTTCGAGATCTTTTAACTGTGAAACACGATTTGGATGCACATGAACCACAGAAACAGGAATTGCAGCCCCTTCCGGTGTAAACACACGTGTCATACCAACTTTACGGCCTAATAAACCGATCATTATCCTAACCCCTCTTAAGCTTTTATCGCTGGCCTAGTCGTCCAGGCTAATTTGCACATCAACACCGGCTGCCAAGTCTAATTTCATCAATGCATCTACTGTTTTCTCAGTAGGATTAACAATGATGACCAAACGCAAGTGTGTTCGCAGCTCATATTGATCTTGTGCGTCTTTGTTTACATGCGGAGAAATTAATACAGAAAACTTCTCTTTACGAACAGGTAACGGAATAGGGCCACGAATTTGAGCGCCTGTACGTTTTACTGTATCAACAATTTCGCGTGTTGATGCATCAATCATCCGGTGGTCAAAGGACTTCAGACGAATTTTAATGTTTTGATTAGTAGTCATATTCATTACTCGATGATTTTAGCAACAACACCCGCACCTACGGTGCGACCACCTTCCCGAATTGCAAAACGCAAACCTTCATGCATGGCAATCGGAGCATGTAATGAT
>Ga0100380_10000155_pt1 | contig 78612 bp, 76 predicted proteins | sample CryGeymeta201504_FD_80417 | JGI IMG/M metagenome (GOLD analysis project Ga0100380, IMG submission 80417) | Groundwater microbial communities from Crystal Geyser aquifers in Utah, USA - Crystal Geyser metaG 2015-04 | ecosystem: Environmental > Aquatic > Deep subsurface > Groundwater | place... | reverse complement strand
TTTACTAAAGTATAAAATGGAAAACCTGCCCAAACCTGAAAATGCCGTAGCAGCTATACGTGTTTCATCTGTAAAACAAGGAACACAAGGCGACTCCCCCGAAGCTCAAAAAGAGCAAATTGAGCAATTTGCAAAATCACACAACATCCACATTAAAAAATTCTTTATTTTTCTTGAGTCTGCATCAAAAGACGAACAGCCTGTACAAGAAGCAATTGATTACTGTAAAGCTAAGAAAAATGATATTCAACTTTTTATCATTAAATCTATTGATCGATTTACCCGAGGCGGTTCTTATCTATATGAAGAGCTTAAAATGCAACTGGATAAAAATCATGTAAAACTTATTGATATTTACGGGGTTATCGGAACTCAACAGGTAAATACACTCGAACACTTGGGAATTGAGTTTAAATGGAGTGTTTACTCACCAACCAAAAAAGCAGAAATGCTTGAAGCCGAAAGAGCAAAAGATGAAATGCGAGACATTATGAGCCGTATGATTGGTGCTGAAATTCGCTATTCTCGAATGGGATACTGGGTAAGAAAAGCTCCAATGGGATTTATGAATGAGAAAGTAGAAACATCAAACGGCAGACGTACTATTTTAAAACCAGAGCCAACAGAATCAAGGTGGATTATTAAAATGTTTGAACTTAGATGTCGTGGAACACTAACGGATCACCAGATAGTAGAGGAAGTAAATAATTTAGGGTTTAAAACAAGAATTACATATATGAGAGATCCGCAAGATCGAACTAAAATTATCTCTCAAAAGGGTGGAAATCCTCTAAATATAAAAGGCTTTTGGAGATATGTTCAAAATCCACTTTATGCAGGAATTAATCTTGTTGCTTGGACAAAGGATAATCCACATAAAGGAAAATTTGAAGGCTTGGTCTCTATAGAGACCTTTAACAAGGCAAACAATGGCATAATAACTATTATTGAAGAAGATGGTCAAATACGAATAGACAAAAGAAAAACACCTGAATATCTGATTAACAAAGGCGCAAGGAATAAAGATTTTCCATATAAACGTATTGTAATGTGCCCACACTGTAATAGACCTCTTTTTGGAAGCGCTTCAAGAGGAAGACTTGGCAAATACTATCCCGCCTATCATTGCAATAAACGAGGGCATTATTTTAGAGTTCCCCAAAAAGCCTTTAATGACACTGTAACTAAATTTATTCAAAATATTGATATTGCTCCTGGTTACAGCGAGACATTAACAAAAGCAGTTATTGCACAGTGGGATATAAGACATGCTGAATCGAATAAAGATCAAGTTAACATTGATACAAAGATTGAAGAACTAAAAACACAGGCTAAACTTACCGCAGATAAAATTAGATATTTAACATCAGAAGTAGCTATAAAGTACGTTGAGGAAGATTTAGTAAAAATTGATGGTGAAATAAGCGGGCTACTTGTTCAAAAACAAAATCAAATTCAGAAGGAACCAACCAATATGGAGCTTGTTATGAAATACATAGAATATTTTCTGGAACACATGGATGAATTGTTGCTACAAGGGGATAATCCAGAGGCTAGAGCCTCCTATTTTGGGGTCTTATTTCACAAGGCGCCTACATATGCGGATTTAGTTTCTGGAACACCTGATTTTGCCGAGTGTATCAAGCTAAAAGATGCTTATGCTATGTCTGAAAGCAAATTGGCTGGGGTATAAGGATTCGAACCCTAACTACTGGGATCAAAACCCAGCGTCCTACCATTAGACGATACCCCAATAAAAGAAATTAAAAATTAAATTACAAAAAAAATAATTTGTAAAATTAAATCCATACCCTTAACGCACAACTATTATACAATAATGAAGTTTATTTTCTATGTTTAGAGGTTTGCTAAATATTATATTTTAACCGCAAAGATATAATTGTAGTATAGAACCCTAATTTTTAGCTCGATATAAAGCACCCAGCCTCCTGTCAATACTTGCAACAACTTCCCCCGGAGACTCAACTTCCGACTCAATTAAAAGTACTTTTACTAGAGCTCTCGCCACCTCAAAGCTAGGTATGGCAAAAAACTCCTTTAAAATTAATGCCAACTTATTATGCGCCTCGGTCCGTGCCTGATCGGCATCTAAAATCTCAAATCCGGAAGTAGCAGAAGAAAGTGAAGCTATTCTAGCTAAATAGTTGTGGTACTCTTCAAGAAATTCTTGAGGTAACCCTAATAAAAATTCAGCAGCGGGAAGATCCTCTGAAAGTTCCTGATAGGTGGGAATAACCAAACTAGCTAAAGATGGGTGATATTCTAAATAGAATTTCCCTACCTCTTCAGGAGTAATAAACTCTTCTTCTAGAATAGCCAATCTATTAGCAGGTACCAGTCTGTAACTCTGTATATAAAGACTATCTAAAACTTTCTGTAGGGGATGATCCTCAAAGATAATTTGTTCTTCTGACATATAAACACATTATATATGATTGTAGTGCTTAATCAATGACCTATACTGAATTTACGCCTAAGGGAATTCTGCCTTAAAACTGAAAGGTCTGAACCAGGATAGTTACAATTATGTATAAGTCCAACCAATAATCTGGCTATTGGGTGTGAAAAACAAACACCTGAGCTTACGAGCATGCTGGCTAAGGACGTGTGCAAAGCACTCCGCTCAATATCCAAGTCTTTTATAGTATCTGCATTATTCCTTTTCCCGTTCTCCATTGCAGAAACTTTATCGTGGTAATTAGATAACTTCGCCGTGAATTCAGGTGGCAGTGAATCTGGGGTAACCCGAATAGAGTTATCCTCAGCATACTTTAGTAAGGCATCCTGAGCATTATCTGAATTTTCAAACCTACCGATAACGCTTTCTCTGGTATAAGGATCAGCGTACTCAGATTTAACTCCCCTTCTTAGCGGATTAGAGACGTACCTGTCCACTGCTTCTAGATAGACTGAACTAGAGCGAAAAGCTGTCAAGTACTCAGTAACTGGGGCAAACTCCCTATTATCATTTAAACCTTCATCCATAAGATTATTATAGCAAAGATCTGTAGTTTATTTTTTCTCTTACTCTTCTTCTACCTCCGATAAGTATTCTCTTAAGGCGTTTATTAGGTTGTACAAGGTTGATGCAGGAGCTAACTTAGTATCTGTCCATGTATAAAAACCATTTTCATCTGTTTTAATAAGAGATGCTGCCAGAATCCGTTGGTCCGGGGTAGGGAATATCTGTTGCAATAAAGTTTCTACCTCTACAGACCCGGTCACCTGTTCCCACAGAGTAATAAACTGGCCCTGTAAAGAATACCTACTCTCAGGCCCATTAGCGGTAACCAACATATCTGTAGCAGCTTGCTCCTGTAAAAGCCCAAGTTGAAACTCTAAATCTACTAAGTCAACTCTCCATTCCTCGGACAAGGAAATTATTTCTTGATTAGCTTTCCTCTTAGCCAAAATTTCACGTATAAAAAGCATAACCATGTCCCCTTCACCTACTTCTAGAAAAAGGTCGGAATGTACTGATATTCTCATTCGTCGTAAAATAGAGATATACTCTAAAATCGAATCATTAATCTCCGTGTTTAATAAAGGCACTTCCGCTTTTCGCTGTTCAGTATGTAATACTAGTTTTTTTCTTGCTTCAGCTAAGTAAGCTCCTACATCATCTTGTAGACAAACTGAATATACAGGAAAAGGACAACCCCCCTGACCGTACCTATTAAAAAGCAGATCGTAGGCTCTTTTGTACTCGACTCTCCTTGCAGGTCTAAATAACTCTAGGTTAGTAAACAAAATTTCCTCCGTTAGTCTCTCTAACCCCTCCATTAACTCTACTTTTAAATCTGCATCGTAACGGTCTATTAGAGGCGATCCTAAGCTTTCAGTTTGAGTATATATTAAGATTTCCAAAGTTAACCCAATGTGACCTACTAAACCCTGTACGATACATTCTGATAAATGGTCAGCTCTTGTTACAAGATCGTTACTTATAGTTGCTAGCTGGTGTTCTGGTCCCGGTCCGGAGTAACTATCTACCCGTGTATTTAGTGAAGCCATAGTATGTATCTTATAGTTATTTAACACGGATATAATACTGTTAAATCAATAATAAAGTAAAGTATTTAATAGTAATTCAATTTTTCACTACTACACTATCTGAGTAGTGTAGATTAGAGTTGGCAATCTCTTACAACTTTATGTCTACATCACAAACTAGTATTATTAAAATATTTATTTAGATAAAATAGAAAGGGAGAATCAATTCGGAGTATCTTTAAATCTTAGCGTATTTAAGTAATATTTGGTAAGTACATAAAGAAATATGCATAAGGACAATTTACCCAAGGAAAACTCAAAAAGGTTTATCGCAGCGCCTAATAAAAAAATTGATGCAGGAAAATTTTCTTTATTTAATTAAATTCTTCTGTAGTAAGTAAGTCTAAATATGGAAATAAGTACAATCAAAACAATAATAGGAATAGTTGCAGTTGCCTTAACTTTTGTCGGGTATATCCCCCCTATTCAAAAGATATATTAAAAGGTAAAACAAAACCTCATTTATACAGCTGGGTTTTGTGGGGACTAGTTACAGGAATTGTTTTTGGTTTACAAATCACCAACAAAGCTGGTCCCGGGTCTTTTATAACTCTTACAGCGGCATTAATGTGTTTTTTAGTTATTATATTAGGAGTAAAATTTGGATCTGTAAGTAAAATTACAAACTCCGATAAAGTATTTTTATTTTTAGCACTTGTGGCCTTAGTGCTGTGGTTAGTAGCAAAACAACCTTTACTTTCAGTACTTACTGCAACAGCTGTAGATTTATTAGGTTTTGCTCCGACAATAAGAAAAAGCTGGAGCGAGCCCTTTTCCGAAACATTATCTTTTTACTATCTAAATACAGCAAGATTTGGTATAGCGTTATTAGCTCTTAGCCAATATACCGTAATCACTGCTCTGTATCCTATAATGTGGTTAATAGCTAACGGATTGTTTGCGATAATGTTAAATATTAGGCGAAAGCAAATCAAATAAACAGATAAATTGATAGATATCGATATTAAATATATGATAAGTGCAATATGAAAAAGTATTTATACATATTTTTAGGCCTTGTTCTTCTTATTTTTGTTACTTACTTTTGGTATATATACAGCCAAAATCAAAAAATGCAGAAAGAAATAAGTAACAGTTACCTAATAAAGGCAGAGGATGCCCAATTAAATAGTGAAATAGAAAGAATAAAATATGGTTTAAACCAAGAACTAGAGAATTGCAAAACAACCTTGTCACAAAAAGAAGGCAACTTTGGAGAGTACGAATACTGCCAAAAATACACAGAATTTATTAATAAATTAAACATACAATAATGAGCTCGTTTTTAAATAACCTAGAGTGGCGATTTGCCACTAAAAGTTTTGATAAAACTAAAAGAGTAAAATCTAATGATTTAAACCAAATTTTAGAAGCAATAAGAATGGCTCCAACCTCTTTTGGAATACAACCTTTTCAAATTTACGTGGTTAAAGATCAAAAATTAAAAGATAAATTAAAGCTAAACTCTTTTTTACAACCTCAGGTTTCTGACTGTAGTCACTTGTTAGTTTTTTGTGAGGATACGGATATAAAAAATAAAATAAAAGCTTACATAAAAGAATCCGGCAAAGGAAAGGGTCTTAAAGACAAAGTTTCACTCAAAGCAAGTCAGGCCAGGGTAACCGCTTGGCTATCTGGGTTAAGCAAAGAACAGGCCAATAATTGGGCAAAAAACCAAACTTACATAACTTTGGGCTTTGCCTTGGCTGCCTGTGCGGAACTAAGAGTTGATAGTTGCCCTATGGAGGGGTTTATATCTAATTCTGTAAATAAAATACTTAAATTACCAAAAAGTCAGAACAGTGTAGCTTTTTTGGCTTTGGGGTACCGTGCAGATGAGCCTAAAAGTAAAAAGGTCCGCTTGTCTAAGTCTGTTCTCTTTACAAATATATAACGTCTAATTTATTATACAAAGACGTGCCAATTTTTAGTTCTTATGAATAAAAAAATAACAACAATATCCTTATTGCTAATAACAGCAACCCTAATTTTGTCTGGCTGTAGTTTGTTACAAAAGAAAACTGCTGAGGAATCAACAGAAAGCTTCGAAGACAATCAAAGCGAGTCTATGATGAAGGATGGAGAAATTGAACAAGAAAGGGTGCCCCGTGTTACAAGCGCCCCAGAGGGAGCTATAACTTATGAAATTACTAACGGATCAAGTGTTAGCTATCAGGTTAATAAAACTTACTTTGGCAAACCTTCTATATTGGTTAAGGGAACAACAAACAATGTATTAGGGTACGGCTGGGCAGATTTTGATAACCAAAAGTTTAATTTGGAGGCCAATATTGATCTGTTTTCTCTATCAACGGACAGTAGTAAAAGAGACTCCGATATAAAAAATTTATTTGGCGCGGGAGATGCTACTGTTAAACTTATAAAAGTTAAAGATACTATTACCAAAGATAAAGAATTTGCAACTACTGCTACTTTAGAAATTACTGTAAACAAGGTTTCCCAACAAACTGACTTCGAAATAAACGGTATCTTTACTGAAAGTGGTCTGGAAATTACAGGAATGGGAAACACTACAATCTCTGGTTTTGGTATAAAAGCCCCGGGTGCAGAAAACATTTTTGAAGTACAAGATGAGTTGGAATTAACATTTGTTATAGAAGCTAAAACCGAGATTAGTCCAAAAAGCATGATGCAGGGTGAGGATAATAAAATAGAATCAATGATGGGGGATGAACAGTAAACTTGAAAAAAGTTGGGTAAAAATATTACAAAAAGAATTAAATAGTAATTATTTTTCAGACATTAAAAGTAAAGTTAAGCAGGAGTACCTTGAGTATACTGTTTACCCGCCCTTAGAATTAGTATTTAATGCTTTAAACCAAACACCTTTTAATAAAACTAATGTGGTAATACTGGGACAAGATCCCTACCACGGAACAGACCAGGCACACGGATTAAGTTTTAGCGTCCAAAAAGGTATCAATCCCCCACCTTCTTTAGTTAATATTTACAAAGAGATAGAAAGTGATTTAGGGCTAAGTATAAACAAAAAGTCCGGGGATTTAACTGCCTGGTCCAAACAGGGAGTATTACTATTAAATTCTGTTCTTACGGTTAGACAAAAATCACCTGGATCGCATAAGTTTATTGGATGGGAGCAGTTTACCGATGAAATAATAAAAACAATAAGTAATAAAAAACTAAACGTTGTTTTTTTACTTTGGGGTAAATATGCACAAAAGAAGTTAGGATTAATTAATCAAACAAAACATTTAGTATTAACTGCACCTCACCCATCACCTTATTCTGCACATTCCGGGTTTTTTGGTTGTAAGCATTTTAGTAAAACTAACACTTACCTAAAATCAAAAAATATAAAAGAGATAAATTGGGTACCCTAAAATTTACTTAGCCAGTTAAAATTCCTTAGTTTTAAAAAAGATAAAAGCCCAAGTATTAAAGAAACTACCCAATAATAATTTCCGCAGGAACTGATATATATTAAAACTGCGGATAAAATAGCTAGAATTGATGCTAAAATTCTCCACTTAGTCTTAGAGAATAATAAAATTATTGTTAATAGCATTACCTGTGGGATAAATAGAAATAACCAGTAATAATTTACACGACAGCTATTTTCACCTAAAACTTCACCTATAGATTTTTCGTTAAGGGTCTTATCCTTCTTAGGTTCAGTTTCAATTTTACTATTTTCTTTTACTGTGTTGGGTTTCGCAGTTATACCCAATATTTCGGATACATAATCCCCTACATCTTGCAGGGTACTTTTAGTGTCTTTATCCTTAGTGCCATTATTATTATTTCCAGTCACTTCCTCTGCTTCAAAATTAAAGTCTAAATCAAAATATAAACGCAATGCTTGGTAGTCATTGTCTACGTCTAACATTGTAAGTGTAAAAACGAATGTTTGTGTATTCTTGTTGGGAATTGCTCCTAACTTAACGTTTCCATTTTGTGCAAATTCCTTTAACGATTTAGGGCCATAAACTAAAGTGGTTCCATTTTTTATAGATATTTCAATTACAGAATCTAGATCTGTATCTTTAAAATTATCGTTTTTTAAAACAACATAAGAATTGATAGGGTTAGGGTACTTATTTTGAATATCTACACTTTTAGATTCAGACCAAGAAGGGAAAACATTATCATATTGGAATAAGGGTAAATCAGAATCAATTTTACAATCGTTTTTTTTACAAACCACTTTTCTATCAGCAGCCTTAACTGTATTAACGGCTACTAAAAGGTAAAATAGGGTGAATATCAGTAAAAAACTAAATTTCTTCATGGGCTATATCTTCTATTTTAACATTTTTTGGCCCTTCAGGATCTTTTGAATCAGGCACCTCTGTTTTTTCAGATACCTTCTCGACAATAACTTTTTGTTCTACTACATCTTCTTTTTTGTCAGCAGTATTAGTTAAAACTTCTTCAGTATCTTTAGCAACAGCAACCTCGGCATCCACAGGTTTCTCTTTGTTGTCAATAGGTTTTCCAAATATCTCAGCAGGCTCCTCTATAGTTATTTCTGCTTCTGCTTTCGACGATTGTTGAGGCAATATGTCCTCCTCATCAGATGAATCCATTTTGTTCTCCTCTGGCTCTGGTACAGGTTCGGGAGCAATACTATCCGTAGATAGACCCTCTTCAGGTTCATTTTCTATTGTAGTAATATTTTCTACATCGTCGGTTTTTAGGGGTATAGCCTCAATAACTTCTGTAACAAAAGTATCGTTACTAGAGTGATTTAAAGACTTGGGAGTTCCATAATCCTCCCCATCATCAGTATCCCAATAAGTGCTGTCGTTGCACACAGCATCAATACAACTATGCCAATTTACAGGATCAGAGCCGTCTCCAGGGACACTATTTCGTTCCATAGATCTCTTTTGAACAGTATTTTCCCCAGCAGCCCAGTTACCTGAAGGAGTTGTATCAATAAGGTCATTATGTAAATCGTAAAGCTGTAATAACTCGCCAGAGGTGTCTAAATTTAAAAGAGGTTCTACAAGATTAGAACTTATAGAGTCTGATATTGCGGAATTTGTTGTTACATACTTTGAGAGTAATAAGTATTCACCGACACCCAGTGTACCGGACAAAGTAACACTAGTGTCACCCTCACCTGCTCCGTTTAAAGTCCACCCTGTTAAATTAACTATATTTGAGGAGTTATTATATAACTCAACCCACTGATCCTCAGTACTGTTTGTAGAACCAGACCAATAAACCTCATTTATTATAATGTCTCGAAGAACGTATTTAGGAGCCAAGGAAAACTGCAAACTTTCGGCGCTCATTAAAAATGGACCACCTGGATCAGAATTGGATGCTGAAATTTTTATTAACATTTGATCAGAAATTAAGGTAGTAGGTGTACTCCAAGTATAAGATCCGTTATTAAAGGGTAAGAATGCAAATTCAACAAAATTTGCACCACCGTCTTCTGAGTATGATAGTTGAATAAGTAAAGAATTATCTGGTAGGTTGCCCGTACTTGTAGCCTCCCAATTTACAACAATATCACTACCAATTTCATATCTTTCCCCACTTAAAGCTCCAGGATTAATGGCTAAGACATAGGGCTCCCAGCCTAATGTGTAAATTGAATTCGTATTACTTTGTTCAGTATCAGAAAACCCTTCCCCTTCGTTAAGATCGGCTTGCCAGGAATTTAATTTGATGTCGAAGTTGCAATTTTTGTTTTGCAAAGACGCATCATCTGGTACAGAAGTTTTAAAATCCAAAGTATCCTCTAGATCACTTACTGTAAACTGCTGATTTTTAAGGTCAACAAATTTACCACTATATTCAATAGAACCGTCAATAGATAACTCTAGGTCTAAGGAGTTACACAAACTATCGCTGCCCGAAATATTTAAAAGTTGAACTTTGTACTTAAAATCTAAACCGCCTATTTTAACTACTTTTATTTTAGAAATTACTGGGATACTTGGTGAGATCTGTGTACTGTCAAAGATCGGATTTCCTAAACTCTCATCATCAGTATCTCTAATAGAAAAGTCTAAGGTGGCCAACTTTAAACTACTGTTTAAAGAAGTTTCGTTGTCAGAGTAGCTAGCTAAAACTGTATCGTTTCTAGCTAAACTAATAATAACGAAAACAAGGTATACAAGGGTTTTAAAAAAGTTTCTTAAATTTAGGCGATGCATACCAAATTCCTAAAATTAAAAATGCTGCAGACAAAAAATATTTATTAGTTAGATAACCTAGAAAAGGTAAGGTTAAGAAGACCCTTCCAACTATATCTTTAGAGTCTACAAGGTTTAAATCGGCAGAATCATTTGCGTCTCCTTTGGTTTGTAAATAGCCATCCATAATTGAAATTATCCTGTGTGTTACAGTAGAATTTGACTTTTTATAAGTTACAATCTGCTGTACTTTATAACTTTTTGCAGGAAGTACAACCACAATGCTGTTTTTCTTAATTGTCGGTGACATTGATCCCGATTTAACTGTGTATAAAAATATTTTATTCGTGTAAACCGATATAAAAACAGAAAGTAGTATTAAGGAACTTAAATTAAAGTATAAGTTTTTTTTATCTAGCACTTTATCCACTATTGTTGTTCTAAATTAAATTCAACATCAAAATTTACAGAGTCTCCTTGAATATTGTTATCTACATTGAGGGGTAATGTAAAGAGTAATTCAAAAGTAGCCGTTTCATTATAATCTATTATGTTTGCACCTGTAGAAGCAAACTCGGAATCGCCAGCGTTACTTGGCGACCAGCAATAATTATTTAAAGTGTCCAAAGATGTATCTACGTCGACCAAAGAAAAAGAGTTAATCTTACTGTTTACCAGCAAACTTGCGCCAAGTTCACCGGGGTTTCCATCGGATTCAAACTCAGTAGTTCCAGTACTTTCGACGTTGGTAACATTTTTAATACATATTGTGGGTTTTCCGGGTACAGAACCGATATTCTTTAATGTAAAGATATTAGATTTAGAATCACCGGGAACCAAATCATTAAATGTAAAGTTTTGCACATTGCTTCCTTGGTTATCATCAACAGTCAAATCCAAAGTACCGGCAGCTAAAGCATTTCCGTTGGATGTTTCTTGGTCAGTAAAAAGTGAAGATGTGGGTAAAGAGAATCTGTTTAGTAATGCTAAAGAAAAGATAACTAACAACAAGTAGTTTTTCATAAGAATGCAAACTTAGTCAACAATACCTATAGTATCTTTTATTGAAAATACAGTAAAGACTTACAGGCCTGTGGTATTAACAAACCTGTAAATCTAATACTAACTAATATACTGGGGTTTCTGCCACAAATACTTCATCCCAAGTACAAGTTTCACCTTGAACGTCGTTGGTAGCATTCTCATCAATTTGAGCTCTTTGTTGTATAGCCATAGTCTCAGTTATTCCCAAATACTGGGAAACATAGCTAGTAACCTCTACCTTGTTGGAAACACCCTCTAAATCTACGATAGGACCTAGATATATATCTGTACCTCTCTCAGCGGTGTTCGTACCTAGTACACCCGTTGTAACCTGTAGGTTAACTTCATCGCACAGTAAACCACTAGTATTTTCTAAATACATAAAAACTCTTACAGAAGTACTGTAGTCCTCATTATATATTTCTGCTCTAGCCCAATCAGTCCACTGAGTAGGCACCAAATTAGAAACATTTACAGGTTTTTCAATAATTCCAGATGTTAGAGCTTGCAGAGTAATATCTACCGTTGCAGAGCTTAGGGTATTATTATCAATTCTTTCGGTATCACTAAAAACTGAATAAGTGTAACCTACACCAAGCAAGACAATGATAAATCCTATTGTTAAAGTTAAATATTTTTTCAATTAAATCACCTCCCTGTTTTGGGCAAGAGGTAGCTAAATATTAATAAATTTCAGGAAGACAGGATGTAGTAGAAATTACCAGATACTTACTTAATATGCAATTAAGATCTAGGGTAATTCTTATTTAATACCGATTTAATATCTCTGTTTTCAAAAATAATTTCATGTAGGGAGTCTGCTAATTTTACGGCCTCGGATACATTACGCTGATGCAAGTTTCGACCAATTGCAACTCCACTAGTTTTAGACAAATGAATTTGTTTGTAAATATCAAACAAGTACGCTTCAGGTGAAACAGCCTTCCCACCGGCAGTTACTAATCTAACCTTTCCAGCTAGCTGAACAGCTCTAGCAAGATTTTCGAGTTTTTTAGTATCTCTGGGTGCGTTTATTTTTATAAAATCCGGGCCAAGAACAGAAGCAGCTGTAACTGCGGTGGATATGACTAAAGGATCCTTTTCGTCTTTAACACCATTACCTTTAGGGTATACCCAAAGTATAAAAACTAGACCTTGACTATGTGCTTGCTTAATTAGGTTTGCAGCCTCCTCCATCATTTGGCCTTCTTCTTCTATGCCAAAAAGTAAAGTATAACCTACAGCAGGTATGTTTAGGCCGGAATTCTCCTTTAAGTTAATTACATCCTCAATCGAGGATAAACAAGAACCCTTCGAGTAGCCATAAGTATCTTTTCGTATTTTTGACTGTGAGTTTAACTTAACTATGTAAGGGATTTGGCTGAATTCCTTCCCGTATCTGTTAATTAGACCTATCTGTGTGGCCAATCCGCTTACCTTTGACACAGAAGCAACATTAAACAAATGCGCAGGCGAAATATCTAAGGGAGTTATTCCAGGACCGTAAAAACTTGTCGATAGGTGCTCTATTCGCTGGTCTCCAGCAAACATTAGCAATTTTCCGGTACCAAAAGTAAGTTTATTATAATTATTTATATAATTTTTTTCTTTTGAACTGGGTACATCTAAAGGTACTTGTACAGTAAAGTCGGGCAGATCTTTCATATACTTAATTATAGATAAAATAACAGTAAGTATAAAGAGCAAAGTTTGTGCCAGTAGAATTGAGATGTATAATACAAATAGTTAAATTGATTTATTAATAAATTACTAAATAATTATTGTAAGTATGGAACAGAAAAAATTTAACCTTATACCTTTGATAGTTGCCTTTGTTTTAATTGGAATCTTTATATATTTTTTAAAGCCCAATAAGCTTTCTACTTACGCCCGGGCCAAATTTGGAGTTAAAAACAAGGTTTTACTGTATGAACTAAATAAAGACGCAGACTACCCAACTAATAATTCCAACTTGGGTAATTTTTTTATAGCAAGAGGGATATCCGGGACAGCTTATGAAGATAATCAAAAAGAATACTACGTTACTATAGTGCCCCACGATGTAACCCCTAACACCGAGCTTGATTTCGGATTCAAAGAAATAACTCCAGATGAATTCTACAAAACGGTATATAGCACAAAGCAAATTTACTTTACGAGAACTTTAAAGCTAATTCACTAGAATCTAAATAAAAAAGAGTAAAGGCTACTTGTCTTTCTCCTCTTCGTTTCTGTTTTCTTTTAAAGAGTTAATATAGTCCTCGGAACAATGTTGTTTAGGTTGGCTGCCCTCTACATAGTACTCAACAAAACCCCCGCAGCTGTGGCAACTTAACTGTCCCGTGATTGGGCAAATATTTGCCTTGTAAACTTGGCCTGGAGGATCTAAATCTAGATAATTTTGTTCGTTTGTAACTTGCTTTATTATATTTGCCCATATGGGAGAGGCCCCCGTAATACCACTTGCCACATAGCTCATGGGGGTGTTGTCATTATTCCCAACCCAAGCTCCCACTGTGTATTCATCGTTAAAACCAATCGCCCAGTTATCCCTTAGATCATTTGTAGTACCTGTTTTAACACCAGTACCAAATACATTTAAAATCGACACACCAAAAGCCTCTTTCCGAGCATTAAAATCAGATAAAATACTTTTTATAATAAAAGCATTTGACTCAGGGATTATGTTTGTACCGCATTCCCCTGGTTTAAATAGAATTTTTTTATCTTTAAAGTCCTCTTCTGTATAAACACAAGGATTATACTCAATTATATCTCCCCCACTGTTTGTAATGTACAGAATAGGGTTAACTGGTACTAGATTTCCCTTATTAGCAAACACGGAAAACCCTTGGTTTAGTTCCACCATGGTTACTTCTGCTGCACCTAAAGCCAGAGAAAGGCCGTAATAGTCTCTATCCCAGTGTTTAAAGCCGAATAATCGTGCATAATCAATAAAGTTATTAACACCATTTTTCTCTAACACCTTTACAGAGGGTATATTTAAAGAGTTTGCTAAAGCACGTCTAAGGGTAACTGGACCCCTAAATTTGCCGTCGTAATTAACCGGTTTGTAAACAGGAGACCCCGGGGTAGCATAGCTTACAGGAGTATCTAAAATTATTGTTCCAGCAGTCATTCCATTTTTTATACCTAACGAGTAATTAAAAGGTTTTATACTACTACCGGGTTGCCTTAAAGAGGTAGTTAAGTTTACAAAACCGTCGATATCTTTAGCATAAAAATTTTTACTTCCTACCATGGCAACTACCTCGCCTGTTTTATTGTTAGTTATAAGAGCTGAACCATTACTAATACGTAGACTAGAAATTTTGGCTACTTCATCAGTTACAACATTTTGGGCGATATTTTGTTTTTCTGGGTCTAAAGATGTGTAGACCCTGAGTCCGCCGTTATCAAAAAGGTACTCTCCGTATTTGTTTCTAATATAGTCCTCAATATAAAAAACAAAATGTGGGTATTTTATTTGTGTTACAGGGTACTGAATATTCAATTTTTGGTTTAAAGCATCTCTTGCCTGCGTGTTTGTTATGTACTCGTTTTTAACCATAAGCACCAAAACCTCTTCTTGCCGACTTTTACTTTGTGTAAGGTCTGCATAGGGGGAATTATCTGTTGGGGCAGTAGGAAGTCCCGCCAATAAAGCACTTTCTGCTAAGGTTAAATCTTTTGCATCTTTGTTAAAGTACATCTGAGAAGCTTCTTGTACTCCATAACTGGTACCCCCAAAGCTTACAGTATTTAAGTACATCTCTAATATCTCATTTTTAGGATACTTATAATCAACCATAACGGACATTACAGCTTCTTTAATTTTTCGCTCTAAAGTTTTTTCTGGCGTTAATAGAGTATTTTTTACCAGTTGTTGTGTTATTGTAGAACCCCCCTGTACTACATCTTTATTTTCAAAATTTTTGTAACCTGCCCTTAGAATACCTGTTAAAGAAATACCGTGATGGGAATAAAAATTATCATCCTCAACAGATAAAATAGCTTCAATTAAATAGGGGGGTAGATCGTTAATTGATACCAATGTTCTGTTTGTATCTTTATAATTTTTATAAAGTAAGTCGCCATTTTTATCGTAAACATAAGAAGTCAGCCTTTTAGTTCCAACAACAACATTATTTGGGTTTGGTAAAGAATAAATTATATTAAAATAAAAATAGGAAGCTATTAAAAATATTAAAAATAAAAATAATATATACAGTTTGGCCCTAAAGACAAACCAAAATCTAAAGGTTTTAACCACCTCTTTTTTTGTTCGATCTATTTTTTTGCTTTTTTTAAATTTTGGTAGTGTTAATGATTTAGATCTACGCTTAAATAGTTTAGTTGGAAATCTGTTTAATTTTATGCAGCGTGACTTTAAAACTTTTATGTAATTATTTAAAGATACAGTTTTTTCAGACCTGGCTTTTTTTATAGTTGTTCTTACCAAAATATAACTATTTCTAAATGTTTTATGAGTATTTTTTAAAAGAGTTTTTTTGTAAATATAAAGCTGGCTGACAAGTAAATAATACGAGTATTTAATATAGCTACCAAGGTATTTTACGAGAATCAAAATAAAATTAATTACGCCTCGATATATATCAAAAACATCTTTTAAAATTATTTTAATTTCATTTAGTAAGGCCATTCATTTAGGAGGGCAACAGGTAAATTAAGGTAACTGAAAGTTTGAAGGTATTTTATCTTATAGTAGTCACTTATACAATCATCTAATTATCTATAGTAGGGTTTTAAAGAGTAATTTAGGGTATTTTAAGTACCTTATAGATAAATTATAAATACTCCACCTTTATTTGGGGACGTATAAAGGGAGCGCACACTGGTAGGGTTTTGCTTTTTTCCTTCTAGATCTTTTTTTCGATGTCTTTACGATAGGAACAGAATCCTGTTTCAATTCTACTGAAATATTCCCGCTGACTAAGTCTTGATATAAGATAGGATTTTGTTGCATAAAATTTGCAAATTGGGCTAGCCTATAAAGTGCATTTTTAATCCGCGTGTCGCTAAGTTCAATTTGTAGAAATGAAAAATTATTTTTTGGACGATTATACGCATTGTGCATCTTAAGATAATGGAAATGGCCCCGATATTTCTCAATTAGACCCCCTATCAATTCTGGGCTCATCTGTACCCAAGGCTCCAAAGACACCCTCTTATACTTAAGACAATCCTCTTCTATTGCAAGTAGGCCGGAAACCAATGTCATCAGTATTCTCATATCCCCTACTAGGGATTTTTTTCTTGTGGAAGGGGGGCTAGAATCTAATAGAAAATACCGAGTAGACCCTAATCTATCCTGGTCAGATAAAATCATTGGTGTATAAACCCAGATTCTAAAGTACGGAAATCTGGTGTCACTCCCAGTTGGAAAATTCATATTAATACATCTCGTTAAACCTGGATAAAAATTCGTTTGTTTAGGGTCAAAACAGCCAGGTAGGTTATAGGGATTGTCATTAAAGGGGTTGTCTTCAAAACTAAAATGGGCGGCATTTATTATCTGAGATAACGTATCTAAAACTTCCTCAGGTAGTAAGTTTGGAGGAATACCTTTAGCAGCGCAATAATGGGTAAATACATAATCGATCTGTTGATATAAACTATGCCCATCGTAGCAGGTGGTTCCGGATAATTCAGCACCAGTTAATCCCAAATTTCTAAGCTGGTTGTCTGTAAATAAATATCTTAAATCCTCACCTCTTAAAACACCAAAGACAGTCCTATAAAACCCGGCTAATGAGGTTTGCACTTGAGCAGTCACGTCAAATTCATCTTTGCTCTGAATTGAAGCGGACACCTCTAATAATTTTTTTGGGGTGTAGCCGCCATTAGAATCTAAAAGCTCGTCTAAAATCCAAAGCGATCCGGGGTTTAAAGTTGGGGAATTGGGAGATTCTTCCTCAGGATAATAAGCAGTCTCATCCAATAAATAATTATTTGTTGGTCTTAATGCAGACACTTATAAATTTACCAAAATTTTTAATATATTACTATAAGTTTTTTTAACTTGTTGATTGCTCGTTACCTATAAATCAAATAGAATTTACCTGTGAAACTGTCCAAAAAAATAGCATTACCTTTATACTCAATTACCTTAATTCTTTTTGCATTGTCGCCTTTTTATATACTAGACAAATACTTAAATACCCAACAAAAAATTTTAAACACTGGAAGTGTTTTGGGGGATACAAGTTGTAGTTGTGATTGTGGTGGGAGTCCTGGGAGTTATACCGATGTATATTGTGGGGCGAAAGGATCTGCAGGCTACCAAGAAATTAGTGGTACTTGCTACGAAATACAGGGTCACTGTAACGCAGATGCCTCTGATGACGGATCCTCATGTAACGCAAACCACTACTACACTACGCAAGGTTCCTCTGTAGACTCATCAAACTGTGGTTCCGGAGGTGGTGGAGGTGGAGATACTTGTAACATAAGCAGCTGTGCGGATGCAGGTGGGAAGGTTTGTAACTTTGGAGTTCCAACATCCTGTAGTGGTATGAACCAATCTTTGTGTAGCACTCACGCAGGTTCAGATTGTTTTTGGACAGGATCTAGCTGCACCTGTGATCCTAACCAAGGAAACACCGGGGGCGAGGGAGACTGCGGGTTTAACATAACTTATTCAGATAGTCATGCCTGTAGCGGAGGTAATAGCGCTTCTTTAACAGCGACAATCACAAAAAAGGACCCTTCAAAATGTACCCAAGCCCTAGACGTAGATATAAATGCGGGCTCTTTTAGTTGCCCAGGAGAAGACTATGCTGACGGAACTTGTAGAACTTGTGGTGGAGGATCAGGCAAAACAACAGTTACTATCCCCGCTAACGAGGCATCTAAAACACACTCAGTAAGCTGCCAAGTAGAAAATAACTGCGGCTCTTGCCAGGTAGACATTAACGGTACAGGCACACTTGTATACGATAACTCTGGATGTGGGCCTGTTGTAACTCCAGGACCTCAACCAACCTACTATGATATAGGGGGAAAGGCCTATTGTGTAATAAAAAGTACTGGTCAAAAAGAGTATAAAGGGGGCATAGATATCTCACTTGGGGGAACTAAAATTGCTACTACAGATGGTTCAGGATCTTGGGCTGCCTCTAAAGAAGCGAGCACGTTGATTAACACATATATTAGACCTACCGGAGGATCTAACTTTCCTAATGCTTCTGCAACGGATCAAAGCACAGGGGTGAACAATGGAATTAATTGTACAGATAGCAATGTCGAAGGAGCAACTCGCAGAACCGAGGGAGTAGTAGAATCTGTAGGTTGTAAAAGAACAATTCCTACTAATGAGATTAATTTTAACCTAGGGTACTGCCCAATTCCAGATTGCACGAGTATCCAGGGCCCTAAAGACCTAATAGTTGGACAGCCCGCAACCTACAATGTTTCATTTTCTAAATCTGTGCCTAATGCCAAAGTCACTGGAGTTGGAATTTCTATAATCGACGGGAGTATAAATGCAGGAACCCAAGTATGTAGTTCAGATAACCAACCTGGAAGATACATTGTACAAGATGCCAACAACAATACCTCAATAAATTCTTTTAGCTGGACACCCAAAGCTACAGGCACATTTTCAATATACGGAAGAATCTGGAATGATGGTATTACCGAATGTAAAGCCGCGTGCGTTGACGGACCACCAAGATACGAGTGCCAAAGTGCTACAAGTTGTCGAACGGAAGTAACAGTTAAAAACCCAGAGGTGCCTGTGCCTAATTTTAGCTGTGATGATTTACTTATGAGTTTCGAGAACGCTTCGGGGGCAGTTGAGTACAACGAAACATCACCAAATATACCCAAAGGTTATACCGGAAATATAATACTAACCTGTAAAGCCAGTTCCGCTAGTACCACAAAAATTGACAAAATAAAGTTTCAACTCTCGCTGAATGGAGCAATAGTTAAACAAGCTGACAATACAGATGTTAAGGAGGTAACAGTATCCGGAGAAAATAAACGTAAATTTGAGGCCACACAAAAGTTTGCTGTAAATTCAAAAGGAAAATACGAAGCAGATTCCATGGCATGTATTACCTTTGAAGGAAATGAGTATTGTAATTAAAAATGAATATACAAGTAGAACAAAATAACAAAAGGATAATCAGTAATCAACCTAAAAACAAAGGAAAGGTTTGGAACGTCTTATTGGGTACCCTGGGTATTACTATGATCTTTTCTATAAGTTTTTTTGCAATAAAAAACTACCTAGTTAAAGAGACAGATATAAATTTTGTAGGTACAGACGCGTGTAGAGTAAGTTTTGAAATTCTTGAGGACTCTCTTCCGCCAAGCATCAGTTGTGCGAAATTAATCAACGGATCCCCTTCTAGTGAGCAAGACCCAACCTATGTAGAAAACGGCAGTGAATTCTTTTACACTCTAAAAGCTAAAAATACAGGTTTAACCCCCGTTTTTGTAACTAAATTTGATGATTCTTTCAGTACTCTTAACACAAATAACTATGTTAAATTTTTAGAGATTACAGACTCGTCGGGTGTTAGTTGCACACTCGAACCAGTAAATATTTTAAACTGCACAGTAACAACAACAACTTTAAACCCTGACCAAGAAATTTACGTAACTATAAAAACTAAGGCGATTGCAAAAACAGATCAAGATTCAATTATCAACGGCATAAAGGTAGAAGCTAGTAATGTAGAACAAGATAAAAATATAAATAAAGAATGTGTTTCAGCTCTAAAAGTAGTACAAACAGTTTATACAAAATTTAGTTGCACAAAAGAGTTTACAGACGCCTCAGTGTCTATCGGAAAATCCCAAAATGCTAGCATTAAACTATTCTCAAGTACAACTACAAACAATACAGATGTAAAAAGTAATGAGGTAATTTTTGATAAGGATATAAATAAGATCGACACCTTGCAGGTTTTAGACCCTCTTTATAATTACCCTGTATTTAACAATAAAAACACGAGTTGGCTTACCCTACCTATAATAAAAGAGGGATATCCCAAATGCGAAATAAAGGAGATACCCGATAAAGGCAAAGAAGTATTTTGTATTCAAGATAATGTAATTTTTGAAACAGGAAAAAACTTACTAGAATTTAGCTCTACAATAGTAGACAATGCCACCCCTTCAGAAGACATTATTAACTCCTCCGCCCTAAATATTGTTGTTAATGGGAGCGCGCAAACAGTTTATTGTAGTGATACAGTTAAAGTATTGGAAAAAGAAGAGTCTAATCTAGAGTGCTCAAAATCTTTTTATAACGAAATGGGAGAAAAACTTGATGACAAGGCAAAGGTCAGTGCTGGTAAAAAAATACTAGCTAAAATCGAAATTAAAAATAAGGGAAACACCTTACTAGAGGGAGTTAAACTGAAAGATCCTTTAGACAAAAGCTATAAATCAGAAGGCGCACAGAACTTGAATTACTTACAATATAAAGAAATATCTAGTAGCAGTTCACAAGAAACAAAAGATAAATGTAATATTAACAGTAAAAAAGATGAGGTTACTTGCGAAAATATTAAGATCAATCCTGGGGAATCTACCACACTATACACCTTATTAAAGTTACAAGAATCAGTAGAAGATAAAAAACAGGTTATAAACGTAGCTAAAGTTGAATATACCGATAGTGAGGGGAATAAATTGCAAGGTTACTGTAAAGATAATTTTGAAACTAATGCTAAAGAAGAATCTACCCACTTAGAGTGCAGTAACAGTGCTTGTATAACAGTCGATGGTTCAGGAGAAGACGGATGTGCAACTGATGCAAACTGCTCATACACAACTTGCGAAGGAAACAGCTGTACGCAAAAAGAATGTACAAGTGGCAACTGTAACAGCAGTTGTACTGCGGACAATGACTGTGTTACAGGTCAGCAAAGTCACCTGATTTGTCAAAATCAATCCTGTGAACAGGTTTTAGGTGCAGGTATAAGTAAGTGTTCTAATAATAACGACTGTAGCTTAGAAGTACAAAAACCAATACCAGATACTGGAAAAACAGACTACACTATTTACCTAGCTTTAAGTGCATTAGGTATAGGTTTATTTGTTAGCTTAATACTTTTTAGAAAATCTAAAGTTTAATTCTACTGGAGTAAATAAAAAAACAAAGTCACAGCTTAGTACTTATAAGTATACATAGTTATACCTTTATTCTTAGAAATAGTCAGATAACTAGCATGCTGTTTACCAACAAAGCCAGGATTAGCGTACAGTCTATTTAACTCTCTATAATGAGTGTGTCCAAAAATAACCCTCTCAAATTTTCCAGACTCTTTAGAAAATGCCTTAAAGATACTTAAGTTTATATCTTTTAAGTAAGAAACTTCTTTTTCAAGCGTTTCTAGTTTTGGTTCTAAATTGGAAACTATTCTGTCGTAGTAAAGTAAAAGGATTTTTGTAACGATGCGTGGCATAAGATAGAGGTAATAACGAACATCTATACTTTTTAAATGTAAATGGCCGTGTAAAAATGCGTATCTTTTCCCATAAATATTTTTAACTACATACCTACCGGAAGTATACTCAATATTTTTTAAAAATGGAAAATCAAAATCTTTATCATGGTTACCTCGTATAAATAAACACTTTTTTTTGTCTAAAACTTGAAATAACTCCAAATACTTATAATAAATGGCATTGGGAGAACTACGGTAACCCTCGAACAAATCACCAACAACTATTATTTTAGAGTACCGATTAAATAAATCAGTCAGAAAATGTATTTTATTAAGAGGGGTTTTATCTGTTAAATGTAAATCAGATATTACTAAATAGGACATGGTATGGTATAGTATATCGCAAAATGGACACAAATGAAGGCCAAAAAAATTTATCTTTTAATGAATACACACCCAATATGTATTCTCTTCGACCATTTGTTCAAGACAATGCACCTGAAACTACCAAAACACTTATAGATCCATTTATTAGCGACTTTTCTGACTCTACTTATATAGCTGCAGCTATGCTTCTTACCCCGGAAATTTTAGGGACTCTTACTAATTTTTTGTTGCATAAAAAAACAACTCGAAGATCCCTACTGCTAGGAATGGGAATCGCAGCTGCTGGTATGGTTAAATTGGCAGATACCGCAGATCTAGCTGAAAGGTTGTTAAGCTATTATGAAAACGAAGGTCGTGAAAATATGTTTGCAGAGAGAACCCTGTTAAGGTCACCGGAGCTTGCTTACTATAAATTATACCTAGATACAGTCGCTACCTTTGATTACCAGAGTAGACTTAAAAATCAATCAGTCCTAGAGTCTCCAAAGCAGGAGTTTTCAGACACAGGTGATTACCTGGAAATGACTTTTTTACAACGAAACAAAGAAGTAAAATTTTTTGGCTACAGATCCCAAAAACCTATAAGTATAGACCTTGACGGGAGTTATTTAGCTCAAAATGCTAGGCAATTTCACTCTATGAGTAATCAAAAGTGTTCCTGCTTTCTAAATGCCACCAGCCTATCAGCAATTGAGTGGTCTAAGGCTATAGCGATCGGAGAAACGGAAATGTCCAAACCGGAAGAAAAAATAGTTTATGGTTCTGAAAGCCTATTTGTTTACCAAGCACTGCATAAAAATTCTCCTGTGTGGGAACATGCAAGATATCTCATGACCCACAATCACCCAAACTTTTCGGAGCTTACCCTACGACCGGGTAATAAAAATCAGCACGCAGTTGTAGCAAACGAGGCGGGTGAAATGTCCGTAGTTTCAAACGTAGTGCTGTCAGAATGGGTGAAAAATAAATTTTTACCAAAAGGTATAAAATACGCATGGTTACCTCAATTTTGTTTTGTACCCGATCAAGAAGGTATTAACTACGACATTCCCTTTAACGACTTACATCACAGAATGCTGTCTTTACTAGCCTACGATGGGCAACAAACATATTTAATCTCGGGAAAGCCCGATTATTTCTGCACTCCTTGGGACATTAGAGATGTCGTTAAATATTTTCAAGATGCTTATAAAACTAAGTTTAAATTTGTAGCGTGCACAGATGTAGGTTTAGCAGGAGGTTTTAATATTTCTGATGACAATAGAAATGTATTTAAACCTAGCTTAGAGGGATTTTGCTCAACTGGAAAAGTTTTACCAAAAGCTTTAGATCATACGGCCTCTGTAATATTGGGAATATAGTGTGGTTTTGTAAACAAGCTAGGCTTGTAAACTGTATACCACACAATCAAGGATATACCTTGAAACAGTTTAGTTACTATCGTGCACTAGTGCAAAATAGTAAATTACTCTTTAAAGCAGCTCTACCACCTCCTTGGCCCTATCTAAAGTATTACGAACCTTTTGAACGGATTCAGCATATTCCTCAGGTAATCCCGCGGGGTAAAGACGCGTTAACCACAAGGGACTAATCAGACATAGAGAAAAAGAATCGACGTACATACCACCGGACCGCCTCACACGAGGATTACGACCTGTAATATGGTAGCCGACGCGCTCAAGAGCCTTTCTGGAGCCAAGATTTTCAACCATAACCTCAGACTGAATAGTCGCACGGTCAAGATAGGTAAGCGCGTACCAAGTGCGTGCCACATGGGCGCGGCTTGCAACACCTTTTCCCCACCAACTAGGGTCACAGATAATAATCCCAGTGTGACAACTGTTAGAACTATTTATATCGTGAATCCCGGTAGAACCAACGACTTTACCGTGCCCTTCAGGCTCGATTGCCCAGTAGACATCTTCGTTCTCCTGAGCCTTGTCAAACCACTTCTCCTCCATCTGTTGAGTGAAACCTCGGGACTGCAGAGTGTACTCATGAACTCTGGGACTGCTAAACATGTCAGCAAAGTAACCCATCTCCTCACGTTTAAAAGGACGAAGATTGATATAGAATCCGTCCCAACCAACTTTGAACTTAGGTCCAAACATGTGATTTCTCCTTTGATAGTGGCTGTAGTTGAGTTGTTAAAGAGCTTCTTTGTTCTTTAGTTGTCTTTGTATTTCCTTAGCTACAAAGGGTTTAAAGAACCAAAAAAGCCTTCAAATAGAGATTTATTAAGTGAAAATAAGCACAAAAAAAGCCTCCGTTTGGGGGCTTATCCGGGTGTTTAAAGGGGGGTTAAATCTTAGATAAGCCACAAACTTGCGCAATAACCTGCATAACAGGGTTTAAACCCGCTGTTGCAGAAATATTAAGTTTGCAGTTCCATCTAAAATAGTTCATATCTAGGATATTATAACTGTTATTTCTACTTAATCAAGTACTATAGGGTGTTTATTGAATTAATAACAAATAACACATATTGTAAAATAACCCTGTCTAATGGTTTATAGTACGATTTAAGTGGAAAACTACGGATTAAAACGTTATAATCTAGCAGGCTAAGCCTAAGTATCCTGAATACGGGGGTTAGCTATTTATGGTGGCTGTAGCTCAATTGGTTAGAGCGCCGCTTTGTGGAAGCGGAGGCAGTGGGTTCAAATCCCATCAGCCACCCCACCTTAAAATCCTTTACCTAAGCCATCTGTAGTGGTATAAAACACTACTGATAACTACTGCCACTTAGGCTAGTCTTTATTGCAGACAAGCACTTTTGTTCGGATATCATCCTACAACAAAAGAGCACAGACATTTTCGCCCTCGAAGAAGGAGTCGCATTTTCACAGACACACAAGTATACAACTCTAGTCATTGAGCTTAAAGATTTTCCTTAATCCATAGATTTAGAGGATCCCTCTGTTTGATATAAGACTCTACAGTGATCGGGATAGGAATATTTGGCTTGAGTACATCTAGGTCTTGTCCAGGCAATAACTCAAAATACTTATACGAACACTGAACTTCAATTTTAGAGTTTGGCAGGACTATGTCCTTTCTATCACCAAATCTATTAGGCTTTTGTCCTGCATTTTCTCCAATTAGCACTGCGTTTTTATGTTGTTTCAAAAAAAGCGTATGATGCATGGCAGACGAAAATGTTTCTCTACCGATTGCTACATACGTTGGAGTATTATCTGGGAAATTTTCGAAGGAGTCTTCCATAACACTAGTATCACCTCCGCCGTTAAGGCGTAAGTCTACAATAATGCTCTTTGCTTTAGAGGCTTCGAGAGAAAGAACTTTTTTAAACTTCTTCAGTTCATTCTCAGTGTGTCCTCTGTTGTTACAAGCATTGTACTGAAATACAAGGGTTTCTTCTTCCATGCGAAGCCTATACGTATTGTTTCCTGTGTAGGTGGGATTTTTAATGTAATCAGATTTCTTCCAAGTTAATGGTTTCAGTACAATTGCATTTTGAAATTCTTCCTCAGTTCCTTTGTTAATTTCAAAACTCCCTTCAGACGTCTCTATATTTAATAAGTCTTTCTTGCTCACATCTATATATTTGAGAATATTGTTGGATTGTAGATAGATCGAAACATCTCTAAACAGAACCTCTAAGTTCTCTTGTGAAGACAGCTTTGCTATTCTCTTGGTAAGTTCTTCAATCGAGATATCATTTATGCTTAAAAGTTTCTTTCCAAGAAAAGCTTTTTTGTTTTCTGTGATACCTACGATGTGGAGAATATCTCCTATAAATATGTATTTTATAGGAAATAGGGACCCTCCTATTCTAGTAACTTTTGTATGGGCGTCTCTCAATAACACTAAAGCTTCTTGAATAACGTACCTCATCTCCTCTTCAGTACAATCAAGAGTTTTGGACAATTCCTTTTCGAAGTCCTTTTTTTCAACATTTTTATAAGGATCACAATGTATTTGTTCTATCCCAGATACTAAGTATTTAATGTCTTCCTTCTTTTCCTTAGTAGTTAATTGGGTAGATTTTATGTTTTTGCTCATTTTCAAGTTATATCATAATAGTATCTATATTATACAATTACTCTTATCAAAATCTCTATTTCACCAACTATTTGGTTCAAACCAAAAATCTATCAGCTACCCCACCTTAAAACCCTTTACCTAAGCCATTTGTAGGCGTCATAACATACCCCTATGAGACTTACTTGAACTCCTAGACTTCCGAACCTAAAAATATTTTAAAATGAATATTACTGAAGCTTATTGGTTGTTATTAATTTTGTTATTTGAAATAAACTTGTTAAAATTTTCTTATGGATATGAACTTACTTGAGGAAAAATTTAAAGGACTTCCAGATCATAAAAAAGTTGCTTTTAAAGCATTAAAATATTTAAGTGAGTCTCCAGATGTAATAGGATTGTACTTATCTGGATCTTTTGCAAAGGGTCTACCAGACATATATTCTGACTTAGATATAAATATACTAGTTGATCCCACAAAGCGAGAAAAGATAGTTAAAGAGCACCAAGAAAACCTAATTAAAAATGTAGGTAAGATAGCCACTTTATTTCCCGCAACTCACTTAGGTGACCCTAACCAAATAATCGTTTTTTATGAAGAAGGCGTACCAATTCACGTAGATTACCAATATAGAGTACTGGAAGATCTTTTACCCACTTCAAAAAATAAAGATGTATTAGTCTTATTTGACCCTGGAGGTGTCTTAACTGAGTGGAAAAGTAAGTGCTTAATTGCTAAACCTGAGACCCTACCGATTAACGATAAAATGCAATATTTTGAAGATAGATTTTGGGGTTGGTGCGCCTACACGGATGCAAAAATTGAAAGAGGTGAACTGTGGGAATCTAGAGACGCTCTTGAATACTTAAGATCTAATGTACTAGTTTCTTTGGCTTATTTTAAGCTCGGATTACCAAATGAAGGAAATAGGAGGCTAGAGTCTAAATTCCCTACCGATATACTTAATTCACTAACCAGTACTGTTCCTTTGGGCTTGGATAAAAATTCATATAAAGATGCTTTACTAAGTACGATTGAAGGCTACACAACTCTTTTCAGGGATGTCTCTAGCTTAAACACCACTAACAAAACCACCCTAGCGGATCGCGAATATTTTATCCGCTCGATCAAAAGCTAATACACAGATTAGACAAACAAATACTCCTTCACAAACACTTTCGTTCGAGTATCGTTCAATTGCCGACCCCCACCTTTAAAACCCTTTACCTAAGCCATTTATACCGATTGTAAAACACCCTGATGGGACGTTACTCGAACTCATAGGATTGGAAATCAAAAATCACCCAGGTTCTAAGGGGTAAGTCTTTTAACTCTCCTATAGAGATAGGTCACTTCTCTCACATTTGGAATATCAAATATTTTCATTAACATTCTTGTAGGACCAAACCCAATTCCACCATGAGGAGGACAACCATACTTAAAAAAGTTTAAATAATGTTGTAAGGGCTCCAAGTGGAGACCTTTCTCTGTAGCTTGTTTTATTAAAACGTCATAACGGTGTTCTCGTTGCGCACCCGTTGTAATTTCAATACCGTTCCAAAGTAAGTCAAAACTTTTAGTTAATGTTGGATCCCCATCAACGCGCATATGATAAAAAGGTCTGACATCAATTGGGTATTCTGTAACAAACACAAACTCGTGCCCCTTTTCTTTCAAAATATACTCAGATAATCTTCTTTCTTCTTCTGGACTTAAATCTCCGTCTTTTTCACTTGGAACATTAAGTTTCTTTAGTATCTTCTTAGCCTCAGACATACTTACCTTAGGAAAAGGTGTGGTAGGAATTACTAATTTTCTACCATAAGATTTTTCAATCTCAGCCCCAAACTTTTGCTTAAGCTTCTCTATAACAAACCGTAGCATACGTTCCTCTTGCTCCATAACATCGTAGTGAGACTTTATAAATGAAATTTCAAAGTCGTAGCCTGTAAACTCAGTATCGTGCCTAGAAGTAAAGGAGGGATTAGCCCTAAACACCGGACCCACCTCAAATACCTTCTCAAAACCAGAGGCCATAGCCATTTGCTTATAAAACTGTGGGGATTGAGCCAAATAGGCAACTCTATCAAAGTATTTAACCTCGAATAGTTCAGCACCGGATTCACTAGGTGTGCTCATAAACTTAGGGGAGTGTATTTCCATAAACCCATCGTTTACGAAAAACTCTCTCATGTATTGCTCCATCCAAGTCCACACTTTAAAAATAAGTGCTTTTTCAGGTTTCCTAAGGTCAATCCATCGCCAGTCTAATCTCGTGGGTTGCTCTGTTTCTGCATTACTTTTATCTATTATGGGAATTGGCAATTTTGGATCTGCTTTAGAAAGCACGGTTATGCTATCAATCTGAAGTTCCACCCCATTAGGGGCCTGTCTCTCCTCTTTTATAACCCCTATTACTTCTATTACAGACTCGTTAGCCAAGTCAGAAATTATTTTAAATGCCTCAGTCTTTTCTTCACCGACTACTAATTGGGCAATACCAGTAATATCCCTTAGTAAAACGAATTTTATTCTCCCTTGGTCACGAATAGTGTGCACCCACCCCATCATAGTTACTTCCTCAGAGATTTTAGATTTTATATCTTGAACGTATACCCTTTTCATAAATCGTTTTCTTAATTACGTAGGGGTAAGTTTAAAAATACCCAAACGGAACAAAAAGCTAAAAAAGCTAAATTGATAATCCGTAAGGGCGTAGTAGAGTACTAACAGTACCTAATGTTACGCGGTGCCACCTCACTTTTTTCTAATGTTCTCATTAGAAACTCTCACCTCAAACTAATAAGGTTTAACGCTGTAATGGGCGTTCCCATGGGGTTCTAATTTCGTAAAGATTTCTTCCCCAAGCTCATCGGTGTTTGCCGAATCATAGCTATATACGGTAATTATATACCTTTTGTCAAATTACTTCAAATAACCTCTCAAAGGATAGTAAACAAAAGAATGGAGCGAGAGAACAGAACTGAAAAATACTGTTAAGACACAAATTAAGTAAAAATCATGTTAGCGTACTGTACAAAAAAGATACACCTTAACAAAAGCTTTAGTTCGAACAACGTCCCATTGCCGACCCCATCATCCTATAGTATTTACAAATAACTCCTATTTTGATATAATTACCCTAATATAGCAATCCGGCTATAAATTGGATTAAGAGTTTCAGGAGGGAAATATGCCGAATAGAGGTTGGTCGAAGAAGCGCTTGTTAAGTGCAGGGGCATTTCTAGCCACTTTGCTGATCTTCGCGATCCAGGCTGTAGTGGCAAAAAATGGAAGCCCCGATGACGTCGTGCTGGTCTCGGCCTTAATGGTGATCGTAACAGCCTATCTGGTGATTTTTGTACCAGGGAAATAAGGCCAAGGATAGGGAAAAGTGAAGGGTACCTTACGGAACCTATAGGCAAAGCCTGTAGCCCTTCGATGGTTGGATAATCTAGAAAGGAGGTTTATCCTTCAAAAAAGATTGTTCAACCATTTCCGTGTAGTAAAAATCTTTTTAAAAATGCTTAAAAATTACACAAAACCATACTTACAGGAAATTGCCCATAATGTAATTGACGAAGAAAAAGAATCCCGTACCGGTTACCAGGATATAGAAGTACAAGATGGTGAGCTATTTGACCCTTCATATGCTGAGTGGGAAATAGCAGAAAGTTGGGAGAGGCATTTGAAAATTTCTTTATCCACAAGGTTAGAAGAGGACAATATTGAAAATATACAAAAAACAGGAAAATTCCTGGCCACTTTCTTTGTAACATTAGAAGAATTAAGAAAAAAATACAATTTTGAGAAAGCTATACCAGTAGGTGTTGTCTATAAATATACGGAAAAACGCAACCAAAAATTTATTATATTAGCAGACGAGGAATCTGGGACAATACACATATCATTTTTTGACTTAAACAGGCTACTAACAAAACCTCCCACCAAAGTACAAGCAGAAGGAACAACTTACAGTGGTACTTTAGAAGACTTTGCAAAGTTGTGCGCCGCAGAAGAGTTTTACCATATTGCTCACCCAGAATACGAGCAAAATATACTAGGTAATGTAAGCGCTGGTGTAAATTTGGTAGACTATGATGCACAAGAGGCTGAGTTTAACGCACTCCTTTTTCAACTCCACAATGCAATAGAATGGGATATGCCAGAACATACAGTAGAAAATATACGACAAAGGATTAATAGAGCTAAAAAAATTAGAGACAATCGGATTAAATAACCTCTTTTACAGATTTATGGGACATTAAATCCCCCACTCTAAACAAACAAATACTCCTTCACAAACACTTTGGTTCTAGTATCGTCCCATTGCCGACCCCATTATCCCATAGTATTTACAGGTATACCCTTTTATCGTATAATTATTGTGTAACTGAATTTCGAGTTACATAGTCGTTTTAGCACGAGGAGAGAAGAAATGAAAAGGTTAAACCTGATGTTTTTTTTCCTAGTCTTGGCAAGCCTCCTATTACAAGGCTGTGCCAGCTTCGGCAATACGAAGGTGAAAGATGCAGTCGTTAGGGACTGGATATTTTCAGTCGAAACACGAGTAAACGGGGTGACTACCGTTTGGCTCAGGAACGATGACACCGGGGTCTACTGCTTCACTAATGATATCGCTACTGCGAAGCAGCTAGAAGACCTCATGAAGTCGGATCGAATGGTCACATTCCGGTACGGTGATGTAAAGTTTTTCAATAACAATCCGTGCTCTGGAGCAGAAGTAAGTGTCGATGGGAGTGGTTTCCACACCTTTGTTGTCACCCAAATCGTAGGGGACTTAAAGGAGTAACTTAGATGAGCGGTAAGGACCGGCGGAAGATCCAACATGGATCGCCACGGAATATCTGACAAAAGTCAGACGCACATATAACATCCTTACAGTAGTACAATTTTTAGAACACTACCCTCTCCCTAACGAATTAAAAGTTCGGTATTTTAATAATAATTCCCTCTTCAAGTAAAGAATCAGAATCTATATCCAGTAAATTTATTTTACTTAGTTTTTCTGCGTAGCTGGTTGAACCAAAAAATAACGTTGAAAGATTATTTAGGTTTTTAGGAGTATTTTTATTATTTACTTTATATGTAAAAACTTCAGAGTGCTGTTTTATGTCTTTCTCAAAAATTGGGTTAAAAACCATATCTTTTAACGAGGACTTGGAGATATCTCTAACTTCAAAATGTAAGTGAGGCTCTAAACAAGCCTCTCCTGTATCACCAGAGAACCCTATAACATCTCCAGTTTTAACTATTTGAGCGAGATTAACTGAAAAGACGCTTAGATGGGCATAAAGAGCTACTATATTACCATTTCTAATTGAAACAGTATTACCCATACCTTTATGAAATTCTTTTCTTACGACAATACCCCTGAAAGAGTTTAGTATTTTAGTTCCAACTGGAATATCAAAATCTAACCCAGGATGTTTATTACTGAAAATTTCGTAAAACTTCCCCTTATCGGAGTCCCCAGTAAAGTCTTTGCCAAAAGTGACAGATATTTTACCCTGTTCCAGAGGTTTTTGTAACTTCATATGCTTATTTTAACACCAGAGGAGTGTAACAGGCTAAACAAACATTTTCGTTCGAATATCACTCCATTAACGTCCCACCCTATAGTATTTACACCGAACCTCATTTGACATATAATATATGTATTTAGTGGCAATTCGATGCACTAATCAGAACATTCAAAACCTGTTACTTAATAATTGATTTTCTAGCATATAGGAGAAGAGAGATGTCAGATCGAAGACTTGGCGCATGGGACTGTGAGTATTGTAGTCGCACCAAAATCTGGGGAAATGTATATACATGTCCAGGATGTGGTAACCCAAGGAGCAAGGGAGTGAGGTTCTACCTACCCTCTGATGCCCCTTTGGTGACACCGGAGATTGCAGAACAATTGGGGTCCGGAGATCCTAACTGGTATTGCGAACATTGTAATTCCGGAAACACAGACACCAGAGATATTTGCTGGAACTGTGGAGCTCCGAAGGGATCTTCTCCCGTACATGAAACAAAAAATTTCATGGAAGGACAGACCCCCCGAAGTACTGCACAGGCTCGAGCAGCAGATCCAGATGGACGGTCTTGGGTGGCAAAAAGTGATAGAAACGGCCGAACCACTACAACTTCACCTTCAAGAGAACCTAATAAGCCTGAGCAATATAGTTGGGCTTCTCTAGTGAGTTCTCCGAAGACGTTCACTAATCAGGCTAAATCCATAATAAGCTCGGGGAAAAATCCAGCTTACTTAGGGGCAGCTCTAGGGGTTTTGGGAGCAATTCTGATAGCATTTCTAAGCTACAACCTGTTCTTTAAACCCCACGAGGAAACTGCTATAGTTAGCTCGTTCCAGTGGGAACAGAGCGTGGTTTTACAGCAGTTTTCCACCGTTCGCGAAACAGCATGGACAAGTACACCCTCAGGGGCGTACAACATCCAATCTGACTACAGGGATACTGGCCGCGATCTAAAAGTCCACGACGGATGGGAGACAGTCAGTTACTCGGACACTTGTTACCGTAGCGAAAGCTACACCGACACGTGCACCAGGTCTGTCTACAACTCCCGGACGTGTACAGGGAATCGCGACAATGGAGACGGATCCTTCAGCAGTTATACCTATGACTGCGGGAGCAGCGGTACGGAGACATACTCGTGTAGTAAAACGAGAAGTGTCCCATATAGCTGCACCAAGACCCGTCAAGAAGAGTTGTACCATTATGAGGACATATGGGACAACTGGCACGAGTTCGACATTGATAAGTGGACCCATGTGACAACCTATCCCACACGGGGTAATAATCACAGACCCCACTTTCAAGAGGTAAATCTCCAAAACCCCTACTTGGGTGGGAACCCGATACTTGGTCAGCAGAAGCTGATTCAGATCCCGGGAAGCTATTCCATAACCTTTGCGTGCGAAAACAAAAAATCACTCGGCTCGTTCTTAAACCAAAATTTTTAAACAAACAAACTCTAACAAATACTTTTAAATAGTAAATTTCTGAAGTATTTTAAATACATGAACCTTGGTGATTTTATTTCCTTTGCAAGTCTGGGGGGGGGGCGAAATTGGTTTTGATGGTTTAACGGTATCAACAAATTTTGGAGAAATAATGTTATACTCCGGGTATGCCCACAGTGATAACTGCAACAGGGTTTTTTGTAATTTCGCAGACACAAACGAGCAGATAGAGTGTGTCTACAACACTAGCGGGGAATTACTAATTTTTAAAAAAGACGACAAAGTATTATTTCAATTAGAGACAGGTATAGAAACTGATCCGGCAATCGAACTCAGAAGTAGCAATAATTGGTCTCTCGGGGCTTATTGGACCAGGTAATTATAGGCCTATCTGGCATATATTGAATTAAACTCTTAAATCAGAGAAATATTTGAAAGGTAGTTTTTATACATGTCCACGTAGGTATCTTCATAAATAAGATCGCGGTTTCCATAGCCAAATGTTTGATCAACTTTGTATTTCCCGTCTCCCATAGAATCGTACTGATACTCATATGCAGGGGTGCCAAAACTTCCTAGGTCAACCCATCTTTTTCTAATTCCTAGTACGGTAACTTCGCTGTCATTGTCAATGCCACCTACCCAGGTACGTTTATCAGAATCAGTTAAAAATAAATAAGAATATTTACTATTAACTGATTTAAAAACTCTTGCTGTAGTTTTTCCATAAATGGCGGCTTCAAACTGCCATGTTAATGTTAAATTTTTAAAGTTGGGTTTATCACTTTGCTCTATATAAATATCTTCGGGTGGAAGTAATTCTTCTTTTTTAGACGAGTACATCTTGCCTATTATTTTTAAGGGCTCCTCAACTATAAGTTCTGTATATGTTTTATCTGTGGCACTTTCCATAGCGGTACCATAGAACACTTCAATTCCTGAGATTTTATCTTCAATTTTAAGGGTGGTTTTAATTTGCGTTGAAATAAAATACTGAAGCTCTAGAGGAAGCATTATACTCCACTCACTATAACCTTTGTCATTCCACTTAGGCTGTTCATTACCTTCCTCATCCACTCTATATTTATAAGCTCTAAGCAAACGATACAAACCTTGAGATTTGCTTTGGAAAAAAGAAGATACTAAATACCTTCCCTTATAATCTTTAATGTAAGCAATTAATCTTGGAACTTCGTTGTTTGCAATTTTAAATTTGTCGGATAAATAAATCTTTCTATCCCCTACTGTTACCTGGTATTTAGGAAAAAGTTTGTGATTAATTAAATCTTGTGCAGTAAGATCTTTACCATTAAAGGGGCGGGCGTGAAAATAAGACTTTTCTAAAGCATCTTTAAACATTACTACATTATATAACAGGAAATAATAAATACCTTTAGTAGACATCTGATTAGAGTCCCCCCCCCTTCTACTAAGACAGACCTCATAGACCCTATAACCCTATAGTATTTACAAGTAACCTATTCTAGGGTATATTTATTGTAACTAAAATCCGAATTATAAATCCTTGGTATCAATAAACTTTTAAAAATAATGAATCCGCAAATACCAAAAGAAGAACCTACCGTTTCCGAGGCACAAATTCCAGATAGCGGCTTTGAGATGGAAATAACAGATAGGGATCTTATCAACGTGTCAGACCCTAGCTGGAAAGACACCCAAATGTGGGTGAATCAACTTAGTATGTCTATGGAATCTCGCAATTTGGAATACTCAGAAGACGAAATTCTAGTTGCGGCAAGATACTTAGCTACATTTTCGCAGACACTAGAGGAACTAAGGGGGAGGTTTAACTATCCAAATGTAATACCTATAAACATTGTTTATAGGTACCAGGAGAAAAACAACCGAGCCTTTATGATCCTTGCGGATTCAAAATCAAGAACAGTACATATCTCCATCATTGCTTTGATGAAGTTTTTTAGAGGATTGTCTAGTATAGAAGAAGATTTTTTTTACTACAAACTGGGAGACACAATAGCATTTAATGGCACTTTAATGAATTTTGCGAGGCTTAATGCAGTCGAAGAATTCGACCACGTGACGAATTCTGCAGGCAGATCAAATAGCCTTTGGTTGGTTAATGAGGATAACCCAATAGTCGAATATGATGCGCAAGATGTTGAGCACAGCGGGCTGTTATTACAGCTACAGTTAGCTGTTGAGTGGAAAATGCCCTGGACAACTATAAACCCACTGGGCGACAGGTTACACAACGCTATAGAGTTAAGAAGAAGTAGAAGGAGTAGTACTGTTAAAAAATAAGTATCTAACTATAATCAATATATACCCTCAATAAATCAGTGGGTTGTAATTTTGCTATAAAAACACTGCTAATGGATGAAGTAAGAACAATTTCCCCAGATATTGTTGGATATACTATATCAGAGGCAGGCATACTACCCCCCAAAGTTGAAACCTCAATAAGAGAAAGTATAGGTGAAACCGTGGACACCCTTTTAAGTGAATTTAAGGGATCTACTCCAAGAACTCTGGCCACTCGAGAAGAATTAATAAAGGGTATAGATCAAAGGCTGGTTTTTGTCGATGAAGAAGACATTCCAACCATAGCATCGGCTTTTTTCGATACTAATCCAGACGATAATAAAGCTAGCGCTTTTTTTAAAATCGACGGAGAAGGCCCTATTGCAGTAGGAGTACCCTCTAAAGAGAAAGCACAAAAAATATATAATAACCTAGATGATGAAAGTAAAAAACAAGTTAATACATTTATTTTAGGTTCAAATTTTTCAAGGGTGGAGGGAGTGAGATATTTAATTTTGGCCCAGAATTTAACTCACGAACTAGTCCATGTTTTACAAAATTTTAAAGAAGTTAATGTAAACAAACCAGAGGAACTGGCTTTTGTTGAAACTGCAGTAAGATACTATACAATGCGGATTTTTGAAAAAAATAACATACCGTATATAACAAACAAAGTCGACCTAACAGCATTTAAAGAATACAGTTCAATTCTACGAGAGTTTGATGAACAGACTCTAAAAGATATTTTATTGGGTAATAAACCAAAAATTAGTCATAGTACAAGCTTTTTTAGCCCCGGTGCAGAAAGATTTGCAAATTACACCCGTGTAAAAATTAGGTTACTATCCAGTTTTGTTCCTAACAGAATTAAATACATTTTTGATAATGGTCTTAACCCCAATCTGACAACCCAGATACCCAACTTTTAAAACTACCCAACCAATACGAAAAATAAACTAAGATAAATCTAAACTTAACTTACCTAAAACTCCACGTACAGAAGATTTAGCCTCGAACAATTCTTTAAGTTCCTCTAGCATAAATGTTTTGTTTTTTGCTCCGCCCTGCTTGATTAAAAAATTATAGGTGTAGTAATAAAGTAGCTGAAAAATTATCTCTTTAGTATACTCTTGACTATAATTATCGTTTAAAATTTTAAAGTAGTATTTATTTAAATCTAAGTATTTATTATTAAAATTTTCAGAGGTTATAAAGCCTCCTAAAATACTAAATCTTAATAGGGGCTCAAAAATTAAACTTTTACTGCTTTTATTAAACTTGAAATTATTTATAACCTCCGCATCAAAAAATAAGATACTAATCCTTAAAGGTAACCTGCCATTAGCCGGTAACTCCTTTACAAAATTCTCTATCAACAACACAACTCTTAGATAATTCTGGGTACTTAAAATTACTTCGATATCTATGTCACTAAGTTTTTCTCTATCAGACTGATATAACTGTGCCTCCGTAGCTGAAATTAATTTTTTGCAGTCAAACGGTGAATTATTTAAATTACTACAGAATGACCCTACTACCCTTGCACAGTCAACACAGTCTTCTATCAACAAAAAAAGTTTTTCTAATAATACCAATGCGGCATTGTTTGTATCGCTGTATACAGAATTATCTAAATTAGAAAATATTGTAGGAAGTAAAATCTTATCATTTCTAAAGAATAAGAGGTTATCAAAACCTCTAGGAAAATACTCTATTAGTGGAGTCCTATTTATAAAATCTGTTATTCTTTCTTCTATATTTTGGTATTCTGTATTTTTAGCCATAACAAATAAGTAGAGTAATTCATTTTCATACATTAAAAATCGCGATTAAATCCCCCACTTTAGCGTTAAACAAAATAAAGAGAATAAGTATAAACTTCAGAATAAACCTGACTTTCCTGAAAACAAAATTCATATCCTACGGATTCCAAAGTTTTAATAAATCTTTGTGCATCTGGTGTTGTGGGCTGAAATTCTAGCAACAACGGACCCTCTTCTCTTACGTAGAATTCAATTTGCTCAATTAAATGTTCAAACAACCTAGTACCGTTTGAAGGGGCATAAATAAAGGATAATTCTGCAATATAGCCTTGAAGTGAGGGGTCTAGAGGCTTCCAGAACTCAACGTTATAGTAAAAGCCGGTTTCTTCTTCAGAATATTTTAATTGTTCAGGTAATGACTTCATTAAAAAAATATAACACACTGCAACCTTTAGATGGTTACACAAATCATAAACCAATAGCCTGCACCTCCCTACCTCCAGTAAGGATCAAATGAAGAGTATGCTATGATCTTAATATGGGTATAAACCTAGAAAATGACATAGATAAAGTTTTAAAAGACATTAAAATCTTTGTTTTTGATAATATTCTTACACAATTCCCCTTTTTAAAGAAAGACTCTTCAATAGTAGTATCGGGTTCTGTAGCAACAGAATGTTACGATAAAGATTCAGATATTGATATTCATGTAATTAGATCAGAAAATTTAGATACGATATTATTAAACAGATTAAAAGATTACAAAAAAATTTTACGGGAATCTGGATCAAATATAGAACTACGATTTGCTAGTACATATGAAAAACTAGAAGACAATTTAGGATGGAATACTGATTATATCTTAGGCGAAATAAATAACTACCTAATAATCTTTGATTATAATAACCGACTCACAGAACTAGTAAGTAAATTTAACTGGTACCCCAGCGAGATATATGAAGAAAAAATAAAGTGGTTACTTTCCGAAATGCTTATAATAATACAAAGAGAAATAAACTCTGCCACAATTAGAAACCAGGGCTATTATCTAAGGGTGTTGAAAGTAAAATATGTAAAGTACGCACTAACTATACTTAGATTACTAAATAAAAAATATCCCGTTTATGACAAAAAATCATATGAAACTACTCTAAAGTTACCTACCGTAAGCAAGGATCTTAAACTAGCTATAAATGAAATTTTAAGTAGCAAGGATAAAGACAAAATACCAAATGTTATGCTAAAGGTGCACTTAAATTTAGTTAATTTAGTTGAATCTGAAACACATTTTAAGAGCTTGAAAAAAGAAGATTTACTTAATTTCAGTACCAAAAACAAAATTCGGTTTGAGTAGAGCTAACAAAGCGGAGAAGTATTTATACATACTGTGTGTGTGTTGGATGAGTATATGGTAAAATTAGCTTAGACTATGGGTAAAATTCAAATTAAAATAAAGGAAACTGTCCTTATTTATCTTAAAAAACGACTCAAAAATATAGTTATTACCAAGTCCCTATCTAGATATATAGATACCTTGGATTTTATAAAAGAAGATAGAGTTGTACGAAGTAATTACTCGTTAGTTACTAAAGACCCAAAATTTAGCTACCAAACTCCCTTCTCAGAAATAAAATTAATAAAACTATTAGTGGATCTTATAAAGGCTAAAAATATTCTCGAAATTGGAACCTTTAAAGGTTTTACTTCTGGTTATTTAGCCACTTCACCAAGTGTAAAAAAGGTTTTTACCTGTGAAATCGATGAAAGTAACATAAAACAAGCTCAAAAACTGTGGAATTCGCTAAAAGTAACCCATAAAATTACACCGCTCTTAGGTTTAGCTACAGAGAGTATGCAGGAGTTGATCCGTAGTAAAAAGTTTTTTGATCTTATATACATCGATGCAAACAAAAATCAGTATGATAGTTATTTTGATTTGTCATTGCAGCTAATAGAAAACGAAGGACTTATATTAATTGATAATACTTTATGGGCGGGTTTGGTTGCGGAAAAAAATACATCCTTCTCCCACGCAAGACTAATTGACAAATTAAATAAAAAAATTGCTAAAAATAACAATTGTGAGTCAGTTATTATTCCAGCATGGGACGGCCTAACAATAGTCAAAATTAATAAAAAAATTAAGTAGTACCTATGGAATTTCCGTATACAGTAAAAAGCGATCTTGGACCCAAGGCACTTAGCTTTTGGAACAACATTCTATTGCCAACTAAGGGTTCAGCTGTGGATAAAACTATAGAGGAAAGTTTGTGGAGAAGAAATCAATCGGAGAGTAATAAAAAAATGTCGGGATGGACAAAGGAATCGGATAAAAGAAGAAAAATCGTCTACTATAAACACCAATATAATGTTATCCAGAAAAAATCTATTAAATACCCCGGTAGCCTAATCTTAGAATCTACATACATCTACGAGTGCTTTACACTACCAAGTAAAGAGATAATTAAATACAAAAAATCTTTAGTACTAAGTGCAAATACCGGAAAATGGAAAAAATCTAAAGAAGCTGAAAACCAGTTAAGCTATATAAAGGGCGATTTGATACTAAACATAAATCACTTTATAAATCCCCAAGATAGAATGGAAGAGTATGGTGACTTTCCAGAAAATTACCAAACCCTAGAGATCACCATTAAATCCAAAAATTTTGTGGAAGGTGCCGACCTTCAAGGCATAATTTGGAACGTAGCAAAATCTGGACTCAGGAGGGCACTGCCAAGGAATAAACCAACTTATATTGAAAATGTAGATAGAATTATTAAACACCTACCCTGTCAAATAGAGTTAGGTTGCGGAGCCGCATTTGAAGCAGGGGTCCCACCTTTACACGAATTACACGATACATATTTTATAAATGAGCCCTTCACCAAAAAATTTATTATTACAGCTGAAAAAGATTTACTAATGAAGTATTACATATTAAATACAGAAAAGGAATTTAAGTTATCCTCAAGATTTTATAGTAAGGTACTAACAGCTAAGTTGACTCCTTTTTATAAAATATTACAAAAACTATACAAAAAAAATTATGTCGTCGGCCCTATAATTACAAATAATTTTGATGGTGTTCACCTAAGAATGGGGATCCCCGAATTATATATAAGAACATATACTGAAAGTGAAGTTATGCCAAACATAGATTTTCATCCGGAAGCTAAATCTCTTCTGGTCGTAGGGTGCCACGCAGACAGAAGAAATATCGAAATGAAAGCCAGGGATAAAGGGCTAAAGGTGATTTACATTGATCCAGAAGGTTGGTGGGTTAAAGGTAATTTTATTGAGTATAAATTAGAATCTCCTCAACAAAAAGATTTAATATACAGTCGAGGTGCAAGTGATGCCTTTTTGGAAATAGGGCAAAAACTACTATCTAATAAAGAATAGGCCCTACTACCCAAAAGTAAAAGCAAAAACCTCTACGTTATTATCTTCAAATTCTAAAATTAGGGTTTCTTTTCCTGCATTTTTTAATTTTACTAGCTTGTATAAAGTATCTTTAGTAACTGTTACAAAACCTCCAACAACATCTAAACCCAAATCATTTGGATTATTTTTTAGCAAAACTTTTACTTTAGAATTACCCTCTTTAGCCCTCATAACTAAAAAAACTTGCTGTGCATCAAAATTAAAGTATAACTTTGCACCAGCTTCAGGATTTGCAAACTCTTCATTAACAACCCAGTTACCTTCGTAGGCAAAACTATTACCCTTTAAATCTCTCGGTAAACTATAAGTTTCTAGCACGTCTTCTTTAATTGATTCATTAGAAGCAAAGCCTTTCAGCCTCCCATATCCTAAATATGTTTCTGGGGTCTTTGCATAACTTTTCGGTGCTAATTCAGTTGAAATACTTTGCTCAACTTTAAGTAATTCTTGAATGGCTTTTTCTGTTTTATCGTAATCCCCTTCTCCAAAGTGGTAGTATCTTATATTACCCTCTTTATCAATTAGATATTTTGCAGGCCAATACCTATTGTTATAAGCCCGCCAAGTTGCAAAATCATTATCCTGCATAACCGGATAGTTGATCCCAAAGTCTTCTAGTGCCTGTAACACATTTTTCGGATTTTTTTCAAATTCAAACTCGGGGGTGTGTACACCTATAATTACTAAACCCTCCTTTTCGTATTTTTCCCACCAGGTTTTTAAGTAAGGTAGGGTTCTTTGACAGTTTATACAGGTATAAGTCCAAAAATCTATTAAAACAATTTTTCCCTTAAGCTGCGACATACTTAAAGGTTCAGAATTAAACCAAATTCCCCCCACTATAAGATCTGGTGCAAAAATTGGGTTTTTAACATTCAAAGGACTGTTATTAATTTTGGGTAAAGGAACATCAAATATAGAATTTGAGCTTTTTGTATTTTTATTAATATTTTGTAAGCTTTTATCAATTACAGAAGTATCCTCGAATCTAGTAAGTCCTGCACCCCAATTTGGAAATGCAGATAACAAATAATTTTGAAATTTTCTATCAACACCAGTATAAATTCCGATCGCTAGTAGAATCATCAGTACTCCAAAAGCTTTTTGAATATTAACTAAATTCCTATTTAAAAGAGGTATTTTAGAAGTTACTTTAGACCCACCAAGCATAATCATTAACATAGGAAAAGCTGTACCTAAAGAATAGGAAAGGGTTATAAACAAGACAGAAGTATTAAAGACGCCAATTGCGGCTAAAGTTATTACAGACGCAAATATTGGACCCACACAAGGAGTCCAAAGCAGACCCAGAGAGATGCCAATTAAGAAACCACCACCAAACCCGGTTTTATCCTTAGAACTTAAGCCTTTACTTGAAAGTTTAGAAAAAAACTTTTCAGTCACTAACTGAAATTTTGGAATAACTAAGGAAAGTCCAAAACCAGCAATTATAAATACTGAGATTAACCTTAAGGTATCCGCTGAAATGTTGGTAAGCCTGACTAGAGAAGATAAAAATAAAGTAAAAAAAGTAAAGCTTAAAATAAAACCTAATATAATCCCAAAAGGCTTCCTCTGACTAGATTTGTCACCCTCAACAGCTGATGAAAGGATAATAGGGAGTAACGGCAAGACGCAGGGAGAAAGTATTGTTACTAAACCAGCAATAAAAGAGTAAATTATAAGTAGAAACATCTATTAATCGTAACTTAAAAGTGCATTAATTCCAATCAACGCCATCGTAATATCTAGTACCTCTATGACCTTTTTTGGTTACAGTATTTTTAATTAATTCCCCGGGACAACCCACTATTATTAAAGTTCTGAGGCTTCCACTATCTGGATTTTTAGATCCCAGGATAAGCTTTACTATCTTTAATCTACCTCGCAACTTATCCTTAAAAATAGTATAAACGTAATCCCCTACTTTTAATTTAGAGGGCGTGCCTGCCATATGGAATTCAAACGTCTTTATTGTTCCGTTATAAAGCTGATTTAGAGCGCCATCTCCCTCACTGGCAGGTACTGTTTTAGTTATTCCAAAAAACATATATAAAGTTTAACATTTTTTAGCTAAATATTTATTTAATCTCGCTATGACAATGTTATAATAAAAAAATGTTCACCGTCCTTTTGTATTACAAATACGTTAATATTGAAAATCCAGAAAATTTTAAGGCTAAGCAGACCGAGTTATGTAAAAAGCTGGGATTAAAAGGGAGAGTAATTATCTCCTCAGAAGGAATAAACGGAACAATAGGGGGAAGTAAAGAATCAACCACAGAGTATATTAGTGAAACCAAAAAATATCCAGGGATGGTAAATATGGAATGGAAAATTTCCGAAAGTAAAACAGACCCATTTCCCAAATTAAGAATTGTAGCAAGAGAAGAAATAGTTACCTTAGGATTTAAAAAGACACAAAAAGACGTTAACTTGCAAAACAAAGCTAATTACATAGAACCCGAAGAGCTTAAAAACCTATATGATAAAGGGGAGGATTTTATAATCATTGATGCAAGAAATGAGTATGAAGGAAGAATAGGAAAATTTAAAAATGCAATTGTTCCAGACATAAAAGTATTTAGACAATTCCCAGAATTCGTAAAAACTATTGGAGAATTAAAGAACAAGCCAATAGTTACTTACTGTACAGGGGGAATTAGATGTGAAAAAGCTTCAGCTTATTTGAGAGAACAGGGATTTACTAATGTCAGACAATTACACGGCGGAATTCACGAATATTCAGAAAAGGCCGGAGGAAAGAATTTTGAAGGAGAAATGTATGTTTTCGATGCAAGAATTAATATTAAGGTTAATCACGAAAACCCAACTATCATCAGTAAGTGTATCCATTGTGGCGAAAGTATAACGAGGTATATTAACTGCGCAAATAAACTATGTAATAAACAAATAGTCTGTTGTGAAAAATGTCAAAATGAAAAAAGCTCTACGTGCTCGGATAAATGCAGAATTTTAGTACAAAATAAAGTTACTTCTTAGAAGGAAGGCTTTTACAAGCTAAACAGTCGTCATCACCATCTAGTCGAATAATACCAAATCCGGCCCCACTACACTTTTCTAAAACCTCTTGCGCATCTTCTTGATAAGTAAAGGCTGCACATGGGTTGTAAATGAACATTAATTTTGAGGGTGTCGATGGAATATTAAGGGATAATTCTGTGACTTATAATCAAAAGACGAAAGTATAATTTTTTTGATTAATTCAGATCGAACAGAGGGAACTTGCATATTTGCAACTTGTTTTTTCGTAAAACTTTTTATCTCTAATACCTCATCTTCTGTCATCATATCTCTATTCGGTTTGACTTTAGTATCAACCTTTCCAACGTAAATAAAACTATAATAGTCTTTAGATTTTTTTGTAAACTCAGTAATTGACAGTATTCCAGAAATTTTAGAGATTCTATACCCAGTTTCTTCTAAAAACTCTCTTTTAGCGGCATCTAAACTACCTTCATTTTTTTCAATACCCCCGCTTGGGATCTTCCAACGATTTAAAGTATCTTTTATTAGTAAAACTCTACCTAATTGATCCAAGGCAACAATACCGGCAACATTTCTTTGATATTTTCTATAGATTATTGACTTAATTTTGTAAAAAATGCGATTAAGAAATACCCGATTGATTGGGAGTAAAGACTTAGGCAGCATGGTTTAAATTTAGGATTGTAAAAGAGATATAGTTTCTTCTAGATTTATAGTTTTTTGTTCACCTGATTCCATATTTTTAATCGTAACTAAACCACTTTTAATCTCGTCCTCACCCAATATAACCACATAAGGGATTTTAGACTTATTAGCGTAGTCCAATTGTTTATTTAAAGATAAATTTTTACCTAAATAAACTTGGGAGTTTATATTTTCTTTTCTAAGCTTAGTTAAAATTTCCGCTGACAGAGAATTAAATTCTTCGGATAAGGCACAAACAAGTACCCTAGTAGAAACTGCAGATACTTCCGGTAAAGTACCTAGTTCCAAAAGAACCTCAAAAAGACGTGTTAGTCCTATAGACATGCCCACGCCAGGCAACCTTTGATTACTATAGTAGTTAACCAAGTCATCGTATCTACCACCGCTAGCAATACTTCCATAGTTTACAGCGATATCAATAAAAGTTTCGAAAACAGAGGAAGTATAGTAATCTAACCCCCTAACAACCGATAAATCTATTTCTAAATAATCAGGATCTATACCCATTGAGATTAATAAATTATAAAGACTTTGTAGCTCAGTAGCGCCTTCACTGCCTTCTAAAGAACATTCTTTTATAATTGACTCTATTTTCATAAAGTCACCTTTTAATGTAAAAGTATCTAATATTTTTAAGGACTTTTCTCTGTCTTTAACTAAAGTATTTAGTTGTTCTATAGCGGAGCTTTTTCCTATTTTTGACAGTTTATCTATTATTCTTAAAATTTCAGTAGACTGCTCCCCTACCTCTAAAAAACTAAGAATTTCCTTTACCAACTTTCTATTATTTATACTAATTGTAAATTTAGGGATATTCAGGCTCTTTAAAGCAGAATAAACAGCAAAAACAGAATCAGCATCTGCAACAACACTAGTATTTCCTAAAATATCTACGTCACATTGGTAAAATTCCCTAGACCTACCTTTTTGTGCTTTTTCGGCTCGCCATACTTTTTGAATTTGATATCTCTTAAAGGGGAAAGTGAGCTGACTGTAGTTTTGAGATACATATCTAGCAAGAGGAACAGTCAAGTCATACCTAAGGGTTAGGTTATTCTTACCTTTTGTAAAACTATAAACCTGTTTTTCAGTCTCACCACCACCCTTAGCCAGAAGCACTTCAGTAAGTTCTAGATTACTGGTTTCAAGTGGGATATAGCCCAAACTTTCGTATGTACTAGAAATTTGACGTTTAAATTTTTCAAAAATAACCTGATGACTGGGAAGAAGTTCTTTAAAACCACTAGGAAGCCTAGGGATGACTTTTTTAATACTCATATGTACATTTTAACAGACTAAAAAGTTTTAGTAACTAATGGTTGTTTTTACGCCCTGAATATAAGAAATGACTTCGGAAATAAATTCTCCTATGAAAGGAACCCACTCAAAAAAAGATAAAATGTATACTGACAAGGCTAAAAATACAGAAACACCTACAAGAGTTCCTAATCCTCGAGCGACACCCATAGTAAAGTTTACCCAAAACAGTTTTGAGGGATGCTGATACAGTTGAACTAGTCTCAGTTGTCTGATAAGTCTTAATTCTTTTAATAAAGGTTTAGTATCGTCGGCAGACATTAAAATAAGAATACCTTATTATAGTTTACTCGACAACAAGTGTATTACTGCCACTATGTATTAAGTCTAAAAATAAATTCACATGTTCTAACACCGTTGGATCATACGAATTTAAATAAGTGGCCTTGAAAATAAACAGCTCTTTAAAGGAAACGTACTCACCGTCTATTTTAGTAACGAACTCTAAGAGCACCTGATCTACAGATAAACCACTACTTAAAAGAGCTGTGTATCTATAGTTAATATGCTTAGGGGTATCATCAAGATCAGTAATATAGTGAATTTTGGAGGCTTTTTTCTCTTTTATTAAAGAGATCTTACCGATATCTAATTTTTTCTTAATTTCCTCAAGCATCGAATTATTATACACTATAGGTTGCTATTTAACAATAATTTGCCTATATTTTAAGAAATAACCTGCGATAGCCCCCGATATGGCCACGTTCATCGATTTATTAGAACCGAACATAGGGATAAAAAAAGTTGAAAGGCTTATGGTTAAATAGGCATCTTCGATGCCGCTAACCTCATTACCTAAAACTAAGACAAACGAATCCGTTTTTATTGAAGAATCAAAAATACTTTTACAACCAACCACACCCTCCTCTAAACAGTATAAATCCAGTTTTTTTTCAAGGGTAAATCTAATTGCTTCTTCTGGTTTTACAAAATACTCCCAATTAACTGTATCCAATGTTTTAACTGCTGTTTTTCTAAGTTTTTTTTCGACACTTTTAATTTCATAAGGCAATCTAGCATCTTTGAAAACCTTTGGATGCGGAGTAATTCCTTGAACCAAAACTCCCCAACCAAGGCTATCTGCAATCCTGAAAATAGATCCTACATTTTCAATAGATCTAATATTATTTAATAGAAAATAATTTGAAGGCATATTCCTTGAAAATTTAGTTAAAAACTTGGTGTTAAAAAATAACCTGAGAATCCGACTTTTCCCAGGTAGACAGGTCATTCAGTATTTCCCAAGGATAAAACGATTTAATATCGGGCGAACTTTTCAGTTTGGCTGAGTAAAAAAAGGTTTGTGCGGGATGTACGATAAACGTAGCTAAAGACTCTTCAGAAAATACGCTTTGAAATATATCATAATGTTTCTGTCTCTCCTCAATTCCTACAGCATCTCTGCCTTCTTCTAAGGATTTGTCTGTTCTTACCGACGAGTAGTTAGAAAAATTCAATCCCTGTTTATTTTGGCTGCTGTGCCAAAAAACATACCTATCAGGATCTAATCCGTATTCCTGAGCAATTAAAACCAAGTCATAATCGATATCTCTTATATGCTCCACGTAATTTTCCTTATCTAAAGATATAGTTTTAATCTGCCCAACTTCTCTATCTTTAAACTGTTTTGTTATATTATCAGCAATTAACTTTGCTTCACGAACCTTTGGGATAACCAAAACCAATTCGTTGCTTATAGAAAAATTAAAATTGGGGTCATAACTAATCTGCTCAAAACTATCAGAGTCTGCCCAGGTACCTGAAAGAGGTCCATGGGGACGTACTCCACTTGGGTACTCCTGATAATCAAGTAACTCAGTATAATCTATGGATTTAGCAAGACTACGTCTGTTTTCTTGATTTAAATATTCCTTATCAGTATTAAATACTAAAAGGTATGACCTACTAAAGAAAATATTGTCTACAGTCTTAAAACCTTCAATAGGATCATCCCTGTTTGAAATAATGCTATCTACCTCTCTTAATTTTAGGCCTATGAGTAGAGATTCCTCGTTATCGTAAAACTTTATAGATAATTTTTTGAAATTCGGGGATTTTTCCCTATTTATTAAAACAACTTCTTTAACCTTAGATCTCTCTTTTTTCACCCTTATAATTTGGTATTTAGAGCTACCCAGAGGCAGAAAATCGTTTTCTTTACCACGCATATGCGCGGGAAGAAGCTTTAAAGACAAAACGCTGGGGAAAGCGCTATACTTATTTGGAAGAATAAAACGTACCTTGTAGTTATTTATTTTGTCCGAAGAAACCTCAGAGAGATTTTTAGAAATTGACGCGGTGTACAAGATATCGTCAGCTGTTATTTCGACACCATCCTGCCAAAACTGATTTTCTTTTAGGGTAACTTCGTAAACTAAACCATCTTCAATTACAGTATAACTATCCAGTAAATCTAACGTCTCCTCACCTGTAGCAGGGTTTAGGTAAAGAAGCTTGCGATAAATAAGTTCTGAAACTAATTTTTCCGAATCATTTGAAACTTTATCTGCTAAAAAAGTATTGGGCTGTCCTTGAACACCGTGACTCCAAGAAGACACAGGTAAAAAAGAAACAATAAAATAAAGAACGTAGTATAAAAAAGAAATCATTTAAGGTTAAATTCCCAAAACCCTATATAGGCCTAGTAAACAAAAGATAATTACACATACAATGGTTAATTGATGTAAAAATTTTTCGCTGCCACGTCTAGTAGATTGAAAGGATCCGCCGCCGAAGAGAGTGGAAAAACCGCTACTACGACCTTGTAAAATAATTAAGATTACTATTAAAATCGACACTAGAAAGTGAAAAAAAACTACTATATTTTGAATCATAATTTAAGAGTCTTTTCTTTTAAAAACCCAGGTAAAAACTCGAGTTAATACTACCACAAAGAGTGCAGATACAACATAATTCAAAGGAAAGCCAATTAAATACTTAGGAAATATTATAAAATTAGTAGCTAATCCAGGAAACTCCCAAGGAATTACTTTTAATCCAGTAATTAACTCCGTTGTAACATAAAAAACAAGCACAGCCGCTACCCACCTTAGTAAACCAAAAGTGATCATATTAACTGGAATTAACACCAATTTAAGTACAGGCTTTAAAAATTTATTTAAAACTGTTAAGGCTAAAGCGGCTAAAAGTACGTCCTCAAAACCGCCTTCTAATATTACGGTGGGAAAATACTGCCAGGCTACAATAAAAGCTAAAACGTTAATTAAAAAGGCACGGAGTAATACTTTCATTTGTATATAATAACGTAATCCTACGTTCTGTTGAATAGGGTAAATTAAACTTTAATAGAGGAACTTCTAAGTTTTCGATTATAGCTCAAACCAAAACGATGAACCTCATTACGACCTTTTATTAAAATCTGTAAAGCCGGGTCACTTTTTGGCAGTTCAATTGATCTGTAATTGCTTCTAGAGCTTACATCCAAACTTCTTAGGGGTTTTAAAAATATTGTTTCGTCTTTTTTTGCCAAAGAAATAGTAGGTATCTTGTGTTTTTCAACTATATTTAATGCCTTTGACAGTTGGCCCTTACCCCCATCTATCACTATTAAATCGGGTTTACCCCAGTCAGAAAAGTGCCGCACCCTTCTTTTTAATATTTCTTCCATAGCCCCAAAGTCATTTTGTTTGCTTTGATGCTTTATCCTAAACCTCCTATAAAGGCTTTTATTAAAATCCTCACCTTCTAAGGTTATAAATGATCCCACTATATAGCTGTCCGCTAAATTTGAAATATCGTAGAATTCAATTTTAAATTTTTTAAGTTTTTTAACAGAATCTTTTAGATAGAGATCATAAGTAGGAAAATAAAAAGATAGAATTTTAATAAGCTTTAACAAGTTGCTCCCTGCCTTCTCTAAATCTCCTATGCCCTCAAGTAATTCTTCACCAGACTTGTAGGATTGAGATAAGTATTTATAGGTATTTAAACTATCTCTATATTTTGCAGCTTTTTCGAAGTCTAGGTCGCTAGAAGACCTAAGCATTTCCTTTTGTAAATCCTTTATAACTTTTTGATAACTTCCGTTTAAAAACTCTTTAATCTTAAGTATATTTAACTCATTTACCTTTATAGCACTGGGATCTACACAGGGAGCAGGGCAAAGACCCAGTTTTCCGTATAAGCAACTTCGACCCAATTTATGATATGTACCAAATTTATTGTCAGAGCAGTTTCGGTAAGGAAATAGCTTTCTTATATCCCTAAGAACTGTATTTACAGCATTTCCATCTGGATAAGGGCCAAAGTAGGACCCTTTTTGATCTTTTTTTCTACTAGTTTCTATCTTATAGGTACCATTCTTACTTTTAGTAATCTTAATAAATTTGTAAAACTTATCGTCTTTTAAGTTTTTATTGTAAGCTGGTTGGTACTGCTTAATTAAGTTTGCTTCTAAAACTAAAGCCTCTACCTCTGTGGATACTTCATAAAACTTAATTTTATTAGCACTAGACACTAATTTTTTAGTTTTGGGGTATTTATCTAAGACACTTAGATCCACATACGATCTTAATCTGCTTTTTAGTTTATTGGCCTTGCCTACGTATAATACTTTACCAAACTCATTGTAAAAAGAGTAAACTCCGGGAGTTTGGGGTACTTTTTCAATCTGCTTTTTAAGTAGTTCTATTTTTTCGATCAGCATCGAGTAAAATTATAACATGTTATATATTAGGCTTATCGCTATATTGTTAGGTTTTATGGCGTGTCACAACCCCTACGTTAATGCTAAATCAAATTACAGCACAGAACACGAAGTTGAATACTACTTAGGCATAGATAGAACCTATATAACCCACAAACTAAAAATAAATATTAATGATAAATACAAAGGTTTAGAAAGCTTAACCTTTATAGAACCTACAGAAGATATCTTAAATCTAAAACTAGAAAAAAATAACCTGGGTGCAGAGATCGAAGAAGAAAATGGCAAAATATTTATAAACTTTAGAAATCTTTTGGTTGGGCCTAAAACCGAAACTATACAATTTAACTACAGTTCCGATACGATTTTTAGAAAAATTGGTAAAACATACGTATTGGACATACCCAAGGTAAAAGAATCAGAATCAATAGATAGCTTTAACCTAAAAGTATATTTTCCAAAATCTACAGGGCAGTTACAAAGTTTTATCAACAATTTAAAAAATGATGATAAGGGGGCTTATCTCGTATTTAATAAAGAAGAGCTTATGGGTTTTGGGGAAACAATAATATTTGGTAACGAAGAGTACTACGTTATGAAAGTAACTAATATTGTATCCCCAGATAAAAATTATATTGTCCTTCCTACAACCATCACAGACAGGCAAGAAGTATATGTACAGAATATATCAAAGCCTCCCTACAGGGTTAGTATAGACATGGATAAAAACACCATCTTATATTATAAAGTTAGTTCCCCAGAAAAAATAACTACAGATTATACAGTTAAAGTATACGGTAATAAGTCAAAAGCGGTAAATAATTTTTATTATACAGATACAAAGGCTATCAAGAACTGGGACTACACAGAAGGATACCCAAAGTACGTATTATCCAATCTTAAAGGTAGCGAGAAGTATGGTCAGTTACAGGATATTTTCAGTATCACCAAGGAGACACTTAGCTATAGTAGTGAAAAATCTAACTATGATTATATAAACAGAATAGGGGCAGAAAACTTGAATAATAAAAATTTTTCACAATCAGTTTGTTTAGAATACACTGACCTTCTTATAGCATTACTAAGAGGTGTAAAAATACCTGCAAGGGAAATTAATGGTTATGCACTTAACACTAGCAACACAGAAAAACCCTTACCCCACTCTTGGGTAGAATATTTAGATAAAAACGGTTATTGGGTGCAAGTAGACCCAACTTGGGCAGACACATCTAACCAAAATTATTTTGATACCTTTGATCTTTACCATATAGGATTTTTAACTAAAGGGGTGAATTCGGAGTCCCCAAAGCTGGCTGGAAGTCATAAAATTGGAGTATTAGAAGAGGCAGTTGAGTTGAGTATACTTACTGAAATACCTAGAACAGAACAAGTCGCGGTTAAAAAAGTTGGTCTTGGACCTTTATTAATAGTTAAAAACGATTCCTACAACACAATCTCTTTTACAAACAAACTTTTAAAACCTAAAAGTTGGGGTTTTTATTTTAATGAAGAACTAAAAACAAGTAACACACTTTTTGACGTAAAGTGGGAAAAGTTAAACTTTAAGGATTTCTTAGGTGATTCGTTATTTTACTTTGTTCCATTAATAATCTCGCCCTTAGTGTTTTATATTATTCACAAAAAGTTAAAAAAATTATCTAAAAACAAAAATAAAATTAAAAGTATTATTTAAAAAATTTACTTATAAGTAATAAAGTTCTCTAAGTGCAAAGGCGGTTTTGCTGTCCTTATCTTTTAACAAGTTATCCACCGTACCTTGAAACATTATTTTACCGCCTTCTTCTCCACCTGCAGGCCCTAAATCAATCACCCAGTCAGCTGATTTAATTACGTCTAGGTTATGTTCAATAACCAAAACAGTATTTCCTCGTGCAACAAGCTTTTTTAGAATAGAAATAAGTCTTTCTAAGTCTGCAAAGTGCAACCCTGTAGTTGGCTCGTCTAAAATGTAAAATGTGTGTCCTCTAGGTATTTTACTAAGCTCGGTGGCTAATTTTACCCTTTGCGCTTCTCCACCACTTAAAGTAGGAGCTGGTTGCCCTAACCTAATATAGCCTAAACCTACCTCGTGTAGAGTTCTAAGTTTTCTTTCAATATTTCTATGATTTTTAAAAAAATCTAGGGCCTCTGTTACTGTCATTTCTAAAACATCTGCAATATTTTTATCTTTAAAGTAAACATCTAAAACCTCTTCTGTATATCTTTTTCCCTCACAAACCTCACAGTCTACGTAAACATCAGGCATAAACTGCATCTCAATTTTAATTTGGCCATCTCCCCTACACGCTTCGCACCTTCCACCTTTAACATTAAAAGAAAACCTTCCCTGGTTATAACCTCTAATGCGAGCATCCTTTGTCTGTGCAAAAACTTTTCTAATTTCATCAAAGGCTTTAGTGTAGGTTGCAGGGTTGCTTCGAGGAGTTCTCCCTATAGGGCTTTGGTCAATATCTATTATCTTTTTAACATCCTCAGCACCTAGTATACCGTCGTTTTCTTGAGGAGCACTGTCGTTTTTTAATCCTAGTTCTTTTCTAAGTTCTTTTAAAAGAGTTTCATTTACTAAGGTAGATTTCCCGCTTCCGCTTACACCAGTAACACAAACAAACTTACTTAAAGGTATCTCTACATCCACATTTTTTAAATTATGCCCCCTAGCACCTATTACTTTAATAACCTTACCTTTTCCATACTTCTTAATCTCATCCTTAATATCTTTTAATGTTTGTTTTTCTTCCTTAATTAAAAATTCCTCGGGGTTTATCTTCTTTTTTCCAGACAAATACTTACCAGTTAAACTATTGGGATTTTGCATTATTTCATCAGGAGTACCTTGTGCTACAACCTGACCTCCAAGTTCACCCGCACCAGGACCAAAGTCTATTATATAGTCGCTTTCAAGCATTGTTTGAGCATCGTGTTCGACCACCAATACTGTATTACCCAAGGCCTTAAGGTCTTTAAGGGTAGTAATAAGCCTGTCGTGATCTACAGAATGAAGTCCAATAGAGGGTTCGTCTAAAACGTAAAGTACCCCGGATAAACCACTCCCGATTTGACTAGCAAGTCTAATTCTTTGAGCCTCTCCCCCAGCTAAAGTGCTGCTGGAGCGGGCCAAAGTTAAATAAGTTAAACCAACACTAACCAAAAAATTTAATCTAGAAGATACCTCTTTAGAGATAGACTGGCCAATGTCTTTTTCTCGTTTGCTTAAATTTGGGTCAGCCATTAAATTACTTATCCATTCAAAAGATTGTTTAATAGGCATTGAGGCTACATCTGCAATGCTTAAACCATTAATTCGTACGTATAAGGCTTCTTGTCTCAATCTAGCACCCTTACAAAGGGGGCACTGCTCTTTCATCATATACTTTTCTACCTCATTTTTTATATAGTCACTGTCGGTTTCGGCATAACGTCTTTCTAGATTAGGTATAATACCTTCCCACCTAAAATCAAAAGTCTTTTTAACACCTTCTGCAGAAACCCAAGGTGCCTTATATTTTTTTCCTTTTTTATCTTTAATATTGGCCACATTATTTAAAAGCCTTTGAGATATACGTCCTTTAATAGAGCCGAAAAGCAAAATGTTTAAATGTTCCTCAGAAAGATCTTTCATGGGGACAGACAAGTTTATTTTTTCATCTTTTGCAACGGCTTCTAACCTTTTTCTAGTCCAACTACTTTTTTCACCTATGTCTCCTAGGGGGTATATCCCTCCTTCTAATACAGAAAGTACTGGGTTATATATTAGGTCTGTATCAATTTTTAAAATATTTCCCAACCCGCTACAATTTGGGCAAGCACCAAAGGGAGTATTGAAACTAAAAATTCTAGGCTCCACCTCAGGAAAATCGACCCCGCTCTCGTCAAATGCAAAATTTTCACTAAAAACGGTATCTTGCATGTCTTTAGGGCTATCCGGGAACTCTGCAGAAGAGTCTAATACCTTACTATAAGTAACTAGACCATCACTTAACCTGGTAGAAGTTTCAATACTTTGAAACAAACGTGTTTTAAATTCTTTTAATTTTTCGTCATTTTTTAAAGTTTCTTTACCTATAACTATTCGATCAACAACTACCTCGATAGTATGCTTATTTGTTTTTATAAGATTAATATCCTTGGATAAAGAATGGATTAAACCGTCTACTCTAACTTTTGTGTATCCCTGCTTTTGTAAATTTTCAAGAAGTTTACTGTATTCACCCTTTCTTCCTCGTACAATTGGAGATAAAACAAGAGCCCAAACTCCTTTTATTTTAATATCTCTATCATTTGTTATAAGGTCTAAAACATTATCTGTAATTTCATCTACACTTTGTCTTTTTATTTCTTTTCCTGTTTTTGGATCATAAACTCTACCTATACGGGCAAATAATACCCTTAAATAGTCATATATTTCGGTGACAGTACCCACGGTACTTCTAGGATTTTTGCTGGTTGTTTTTTGGTCAATCGCAATTGCTGGAGACAAACCCTCAATACTTTCTATTTCGGGTTTATTCATTACCCCTAAAAACTGTCTTGCGTAACTACTTAGGCTTTCTACATATCTTCTTTGCCCCTCGGCGTAAATGGTATCCATAGCCATACTACTTTTACCACTGCCGCTAACGCCTGTAAAAATTACGAGTTTATTTTTAGGAATATTCAGGTCTACGTTTTTTAAGTTATGTTCGCGGGCTCCGCGTACTTTTATTTGATCTTCCAAAATTGTGCAAAAGAGCTAATACACTAATGTGCTGAGGTGCTATATAGCAGATCAGTTGATTAGGTGTAGTTCTTGTTTTTGTACTTAATACAGCAAAAAGAAGTATAACACAAAATCACCTTTCGGGTAAAGTATGGGTTTTAATCGAAAGATACTATTGTAGAATCTAAAAAGTCTTAATACCTTGAATTATCAAGCTTTTAATGCTATATTTAGATGCGTCCTAAAAACTAATTAACACTTTGAATCCACAGTTTACATACGAACAAAAACACCTTAAGGATACCCTAGCACTTTTAGACCACAGCTTTAAATTTTTGGATACCGAAACTAAAGACCTCTTTAAAAAATACCGCGAGGGGATAAAAGCTGCAGCAAGAAGTGGAGACAGGCAAGACAACGTCGTTGAAGAAATGGCGGCCCTAAACCAAATGATGGAGCTTAGAGGATTTAGATACAAAGAAGCTTTAGCAGAAAGATTAAAAAGCCAGAAGCAGAAACCTTATTTTGCCCGAATTAAATTCACCCCTTTCGATACCAAGGAAGAATTGGATTTATACATAGGCAAACATAACTTTAATACTAATAAGAGTAACTTAAGAATATACGATTGGAGAGCCCCGATATGTTCACTTTACTATAATTATCCTGGCCCCGAAAAGACCGTAACTTATGAATTTGATGTACATAATCCCATAAGAATTAAAGAAACAATTCATAAAAAGATTGATGGGGATTTAAATTTACGTAGAAGTATTGATACGGAGTATAACGAAAAAATTAAAAAACCCGAGCTAATTGCAATTTATGATAACAGTGCTCGGGTAGATTTAATGAACAAAGAAATTAGTAAAAAAACAGGAGGAGTTTTGCAAGACATTGTTCAAACTATTCAGTTAACCCAAAACAAAATAATTAGAACCGATAGAAATGCTGTTGCAGTAATACAAGGAACCGCAGGAAGTGGAAAAACTACAGTAGCTATTCATAGAATTTCTTTTTTACTTTACTCCCACCCCGATCTTAAAGAAAAAGAAATACTTTTATTATCGGCAAGTAAGGTATTAGCAAATTACATTGAAAAAACTCTCCCCGAGCTAGAGATATACGCACTAACTAGAGACACTTTAGAGGATTTTTTACTTAAAAAACTTAAACAAAAGAACATTTTAAAACTTACCACAGCAATAAAAAAAATTAAAGATAAAGATATCTTAATAAAAACTAGCCCTAAATTTTTAAACAATCTTGATCGATTTATTAAAGAAAAAAATGAGTATTTTACTGATTTTGTATCGGAGGCTAAATATTTTAAAGCTTTAAACCTGCAAAGATTTTTTGATAGGGGTAATCAGAGACCTGTTTTTACTATTATCGACCGAATATTAGAAAACCTACAACAACAATTGTTAGAGGTAAAAATAGAGCGAAAAAAAGGCAATATTACTGTAGAAAGTAAAATAGATGTAATAGAAGAAACTATTACCGATTTAAAATTTATAAAAGAAGACTTAAAAATAGAAGTTTTATATAAAGAATTTTTGCAAACCCATTACCCAAAATTACCTTCAGCAAGCAAGGGTTTAATAGATATCGTAATTTTATATTACCTAGCTAATGGTTTAGTTCAGATCGTAGAAGATGAAGATAAATTTAGACAAATTGTAGTAGATGAGGGCCAGGAATTATCTGAGATACATTTTAGAATTATTAAAGACTTAGGATTTAAAGCGGGTTACACAATTTTAGGAGACTTAAACCAATCTACAGAGGACTCCGGAAGTATTAGCGACTGGTCAGATTTAGAAAAAGTTTTTAAGGATAAAAAGATCGAGAATTTCAATATAAAAACTAGTTATAGAAACACTAAACAAATAAGTGAGTACAGTAGAAAAATATTAGAAAAGTTTAAAGATTTTAAATATTTACCAGAACCCTTTGACAGAAATGGAAAGAATCCCAAGGTAATTGAGGTAGCCACCAAAGAGCAAATTCTTGAATCTATCATAAAAGATATTACAGATTTAAAAAATAAAGGAAATAAGGGAGCAGTAGGTATTCTAGAGCCAAACGATAAAAGTTTACAAAAAACTTTTGATTACCTAAAAAGCAAAAAACTAAAATTTAGCCTAATAACAGAAGACTTTAAAAATTTTACCAGCACTGGGATTTATTTAGTAAACCAAGAGTTAGTAAAAGGCTTAGAGTTTGACACGGTGTTTATTATTGACCCTAACCAAAAATTATTTCCACCTACTCCCCTATCAGCAAAAAAACTTTTTGTTATGTGTACAAGGGCAATAAATAATTTATATATCTATCACTGTCAACCCTTAAGTGAATTACTGGTTTAAAAATATACCTAAACCATTAACTTAAAACCAAATCCCCTTACATTAACAATTGTATTTTCGGGCAACCCGTATAAATTCAACTTATTTCTAACCCTTTGAATTAATTTAGAAATACCCCAAAAAGAAAACTTAAGACTGTCTTCTACACCATATAATTCTTTAGAAAAAGCATCAAAGCTTACTGTGTGATTAGCATTAACTACTAAAACCTTTAAAACCTTAAACTCATACGGGCTAAAATCTTTAGTTATATCTTTATTAAATAGTTTTAATTTATTTTCTTTTTCATCATAGGAAAAATTAATACCGGAGGGCAAATTTAGAATCTTTAAATATTCAAGACCTTTTGATCTTAATTTTATATTCTCTTCTTGATCAACAACGTTAAGGGTAGTTTTAAAGTCTTTTGCATTCAATACAAATTTTGTTATAAAGTCACTTACCATTTCTGTTTCTCGCCACGAAACTTTTTTACTGTACTCTTTCTCTAATAAACCTTTAGTTATGCTAGAAGCCAGTCCTTCTAAAATTGTTCCGTAGGGCGCATCTACTCTTTTTGTTATCTGTATTTTGTGATGTTTCGAATTTAGTTTTTTTCCTCGCAAAGTTTTAAAAGACATATAAACCCCAAAATGAGTTGGGATAATTTCAACCTCAAAAGTATGCCCTTTATAGAAAGGGATTAAATCTACAAGTCTATCTAAAGCGCTAAGGACTAACCCTGTAGTGTCTTTTTCTAACTTTAACAAATATTTTGCCGTCAGTTTTTTAAATAATTCCTTTTGAACCAATTGCAGTACAACTTTGTTAGATAACTCAGAGTTCGTTATTTTTTTGGGATAATTTTTAGTAAGTATCTTTGCATAATCTAACCTAGGAAGAATTATTGAGTTTTCGTATAGATAATTTTTGGTATTAATATCATCCAAAACGGCCCATCCATTTTGTATATAGAACCCACTTAAGATACCTTCTAAGGTGTGAAGTATTCTAGCTGACTCGGTATAGACAGAATAATTAATATATACACTATTCATTACCCTATTATACTTACTATGGGTTTTAAATACAATCCACATTGGCAAACTATGTCAAACTTCCAACGATACTCGGCTCCATAATCGAACAACCATAACAAATTCAACTTAGTATGAAAAGTATATCTGGATTAAGGGCATTAGAATTCAACCCCGAAATTGAAGGGCTAGAAGATACTATCTTGGGTATTAAAGCGGAATTTGATAGAGTAATGGGTGAAAGATCCTTTGTCGATCCTGAGAGTCAGTACCTAGGGGTAACGAACGACCAGGAAGAGTACACGCTGACCCCTAATTCAGATGGTAGGATTTCAATTTCAATGAAGTATAATCTTGAACCTGGGGATCCTAGAATGGATGTTTCTATAGAGCAAGGGCAACACCTGGAATTATGGGTGGACCAGGAAGAAATAGGGGTGGCTCAACTCTCAAATCAAACTACTAGGCTTCACGAAATTCTTATTAAAACTCCTGTACTAAGTTCGAGCGCCGCATTAGTAGAGGGTTTTAGTCCACCATTGGTGGCCTTACTTAAAGATATACCCTTACCCCAAAAAGTAGAGGAACTGGTAAGAAAGGAAATCTCAGCACTTTGTGAAAATACATTTAATGCAGTAACTAGGGCACTTGCAAATAGAGAGGTCGAAAACAGACATGTAATAGAATGGTCAATAGAGGGTAGTCAGTACTCACTTGCAGAAATAAGAGTACATCTACTAGAAAATGAAGCAATGATAATTGAATTTTTTCATACACAATTTCCCACAAAAAAATACGAAGATAGAGTAGAAGTACGCGAGAGTATAGTGTACTCACATACCCAACATACTTTCTCTACTACCACACCAAAACCAGATTCCTTATTACCAGACTTAAGAAAATTCGAATATATAATTCGCTCTTGTCCATTAATACCCGCGCATAGACATGGTCCCATATTTAGATTTAATTACCAAGGTGGGTATATTGATATAAAAGAAGATTTTCTAACGGTCCAAGAAATTACATCAATTAAAATTTTAGGTCTGGCACGACACATAGGTTACTTTTCAAATTTATGTCATGATCAAATAAATTCTAATATGAGCGCTCTAACAGATGATGAACTTTACGCGCTTAATATACTCCCAAGAGACTTACTCTTATTTGACCCAGAAAAATTTTGGGGTTGGGAAAGAGAATTTTTGAAAATAGATAAAAATGCGGGATTATATCCTGTGAGTTTCAAAGATCTACATAAAACTAGAGTTGCTTTGGCTATAATCAAGCAATACCTGATAAACTGGAATATAGATCAACAAAATGTTTTAATTCTATGTGCCGAACTACAAAACAAACAATATGAGTTAGCGGAAAAAATTGAAACTGAAGCTGAGAGGATTTATGATCTGGCCTGCGAAATTGTCCCAGAATCATTAGATGGTGATTACCACATTATTACTTTAGTACACAAGGGATCAAACTATAGACACAAAGTTTATCTTTCTAGAGATAAAGATAGAATGTTTATTGAATCCGAGTACAGGTATCAAAAACCCCCAAAAGACCTTATTAAATATGTCTTCGATTGCTATCCCGACAATAAAGAAATTATGCGCAGCCGACATACAGAAGAAGTTACGGTAGTTGATAGAGATAGAAAAATATCTTTTGTTGGAGTGGGAGGCCAAAGTTCTGTAATAGGAACATTAAATGAGGCAGACATAACTCGGATCCAGAATATCGGCAAGCTTTTATCCGATCTCTCCCAAATAGATGAAACGGAACTTCATAGGGGAGCATCTTGGGGAGATTTTTATTACTCAACTTTTGGATAAAACTTTTAATACCTTCGGCTAGATACTTTAAACAATACTCTCAGTCTGTAATTGTTTTTTAATATCTAACCACCTATTAAACTTAGCTATTCTCTCGCCTCTTTGTAGGCCGCCAAACTTAACGTACTCGGCTCCAACACCAACTGCCAAATCGGTAATAAAATCGTCGTTCGTGTCCCCCCCTCTGTGACTAACTATAATAGTCCAAATTTCTTGTCTTGCAGTTTTAATAGCTTCAATAGTTTCGGTTATGGTACCAATTTGATTCGGTTTTATTATTACCGCATTAGCCATTTTTTCTTTTTGAGCATTTTTTATTAAAAGTTTGTTACTTGTTGTTAAATCATCAGCTACTACTCTAATTTTGTTGCTGTACTTTAAATAAAAATCTTTCCAGCCTAAATAGTCTTTTTCATCTTTAGGGTCTTCGATAGAAAAAATATTGTAATCTTTAAGCATAGTTTCAAAATCAAAAGCATCTCCTTCTCTTGAGGCCTCGGCTATATCAATAGCTATTTGTTTGTCAGGGGCAATTTGTTTAATTAAAGAAAGCACACCTGAGTCATGCAAGGTACTGCTTGTAAAAGCCCCCTCTAACCCATACCCAGTAAATAAACTATTTGCATCTAAGTGATGTTTAAACTTTGAAATTAGATCCATAGACTCTTCAACACTTTCGGTAATAAGCATAAATTCTTGCGCAGTAATATACTTACTTCCATGTTTACCCCCTTCAAAGATCAATAAAAAGAACTTAGGTAATTTAGGGATAAAACCGAAAGTACTACTTATATACTCATAAGTTTCTAACTTTTGGGCCTTAGCAAATAATTTGGTAGCAGCAATAGATAAAGCTAATATAAGATTTGCACCAAGTTCAGACTTATTTGCAGTACCATCTTTTTCAATTAAAAAAGTATCAAAGTCTTTTAACGTATTAAAGTCTTTAGATAAAAGATCGGCTTTAATGCTGTTTAACTTTTCTTCGGCTTTTAAGGGGTCAATAGTTAGCGCTTCCGCTTCTCCAAAAGATTCGCCTTGAGGAACACTTGCTACAGTGGAATTTCCAGATGAGTCGGTTAAGGATATTTCAATAGTCCATTTTCCTAAAGAATTAAGAATGGTTTTAAACTCAATTTTTTGAAGTTTCATTGGGCAAAAGTTGCAGATGTAAAATGGCCTCACCACTTACTTTACTGGCAGAAATTGTTTTTAATACTTCTTCTATATTTCCATAATACACCCGTTCAAACTTTTTAGTAAGTTCTAAGCCTAGCGAAACTAAACACGTTGGATATACTTCAAAAATTAATTTTAAAGTTTTTTCTAAACGGTGTTTACTTTCTAAAATTACAAATGTAGTTTTTGTAATATTATTTATATCGTTAAAAGAGTTTAAAGTTTTGGTACACTTACCTATTTTTTTAGGTAAAAAGCCTACAAACATAAAATTATTTGTGGGTAAACCCGAAATGGATAAGTGAGAAATGATCGAGCTTGCACCAGGAACACACAAAATTTCAATTTCTAGTTTATTAGCACGTATAAAACTAATAATTTCGTAACCGGGATCGCTAATTAAAGGGGTGCCTGCCTCCGAAACTAAAGCTGAATTTTTAGTATTTTTAAGTAATTCTATTACTTTAGGTAAATCTTGTTTGCTGTTAAAATCCGCAAAGGTAACCAGTCTTTTACCAGAAATATTTAAGTTTAAAAGTGAAAATAATTTTCGAGTAGTTGGTTGATTTTCAGTAATTATTAAATCAGCCTCTTGTAAAACACGCATAGCACGGCTAGAAACATCCTCTAAGTTACCGATAGGTGTTGCTACAACGTACAGTTTGTTTTCTTCCATCTATAAAGTATAACAGTCGCAAGTAAAAACCCTCTAATTTGGGTTTTTAACCGCCATTTTGTTTATAAAATAAACAAACAGAGCACCAAAGGAGATTAGCAGTATTCCAAGCAAATGCTCTGTATTATAAAGATTAGGAAGGCTACTTACAGACTCTGTATGTTTAACACAGTTTAAAGTAATTCCGTTTACAGGCTCGCAAACTTCTCCTAGCGTTTTTACAATTTGAAATGGCCATATTTTTCTTACTGCGCCCAAAACAAATCCAGCTAATAAAGACACTGCTAGATCATGGTAATTATCAAAAACATATTTTAATAATTTTGAAAAAACTATTAAACCTAGGGCTGCTCCTAAAGCCACTAACCCGACTGTTATAAAATCTCGATTATTCACAGCACTTAAAACAGTTTCATACTTTCCCAGTAATACCAAGATAAAAGACCCAGAAATTCCAGGCAGGATCATAGCCATACTAGCCAAAGCACCACTTAAAAGTATAAATAAAGGTGTATCCGGAGTTTTAGAAGGAGCCAACCCAACTAGAACAAAAGCAAAAACTGCACCAAAAGCAAAAAAGAGATAAGGCTTTATTTCCCATTTTTTAACCCTACTCGATATAGTAGGGACACTGGCTAAAATTAAACCTGTAAAGAAGGACCAAATATAGATTGGCTGGTTTTTAAGTAAGTATTCTAAACCGTGAGATAACGATAAAATTGCTGTAACAATTCCAAAACCTAACACGGTTAAAAACTGCCAAGGAAATGTTTTTAAAATATCTTTAATTTTAAATTTTAATACTTTGGTAATTAATTCCTTGTTTATGGACGAAATTGCGGAGATTAGCTCCTCGTATATACCAAGTATAAATGCCATCGTCCCACCACTTACTCCAGGTACTAAATCCGCTGAGCCCATTAAAACACCAGAAAAGTACAGTTTAATATAGTCTCTTAAAGATCTTTTTTGTTTTATTTTTTGCATAAAGTAAGATTACCTAAGTACTAACTGGTTGGCAATAATTCGTAAATTATAGGTATTTTACAATCGTCTTATTTCGGGTATAATTTGTGTAGTACCAAATTTAACCCAAAAGTTACATTACACAATGCCTATCACACTTTATAAGAGACAAAAAGAACTAGTAGATTACTTAAATCAGTATATTCAGAAATTTGGTTATGCACCAACTTTAACAGACATTGCCGAAGCTATGGGACTATCTTCCTTAGCAACAGTGCACGAACACCTTGCAGCTTTAGAAAAAAAGGGGGTTATTAGAAAATTTGAAGGACAAGTAAGGGGGATAGAATTAGTAGATGCATACTCAAACTCAGCCTTAGAAGCAATCGAGCTTCCTGTGGTAGGTAAGATTGCAGCTGGAAAGCCTATTGAGGCGATACAGGATATGGATCAAACTATTTTAGTGTCACCTAATATGATAAGTAGTAGTAAACGTAACTTTGTTTTAAAAGTAGTTGGTAATTCTATGATAGAAGATGGAATAAACAGCGGAGACTATGTGGTAATAGAACAAAGAGAAACAGCCAGTAACGGCGAAATTGTAGTTGCTTTAATTGACGGAGAATTTGCTACTTTAAAAAGATACTACAACGAAAAAGGGAAAATTAAGTTAGTACCTGCAAATAGCGAAATGCAACCAATTTTTCCGGATAACTGTATAGTTCAGGGCGTTGTAAAAGGACTAATTAGAAAATACTAAATTTAAATATTTAGAAATGTTTGATTTAGTATCAACGTATTCCCCGGCAGGAGATCAACCAAGGGCAATTAAAGAACTTACAAAAAGAGTAAAAGATAAAGAGAAAAACACAGTTTTACTAGGTGTTACTGGAAGTGGTAAAACCTATACAATTGCAAATGTAGTTAAAGAAATAAACAAGCCCACCTTAGTTATTAGTCACAATAAAACTTTAGCTGGGCAACTTTTTCAAGAATTTAGAGACTTTTTTCCAAACAATGCTGTCGAGTACTTTGTAAGTTATTATGATTACTACCAACCTGAAAGCTATATTCCAAGCAGTGATACCTATATAGAAAAAGAGGCTGAGAGAAACGATGAAATTGATCGTTTAAGACTTTCTGCAACTACTAGTCTTAGTACTAGAAAAGATGTTTTAGTAGTTGCATCTGTAAGCTGTATTTATAATCTTGGCTCCCCTATCGAGTATGCAAGCAATATTATAGAAGTTGTTAAAGGAATGAATTTACGAAGACAAGACCTATTTTTAAAACTGTCAGATTTGCAGTACGAGCGAAACGATTTTGAACTAAAACGATCTACTTATAAAGTAGCCGGAGATAGCATTAATATTTACCCAAGTTATGAAAAAGAAATTGTTAAATTTGTTTTTTTAGAAAATACCCTAACCAATATTTTTAGAGTAGATCCAATTACTGGAATTATTTTGCAAGAACTTAACCAATTTAGTCTTTTTCCAGCTAAACATTACGTAACCGCAGAAGAACGAAAAGAGCAGGGTTTAAAAAATATGGAAATTGATTTAAATAAAAGAATTGAAGAACTTAAACAAAGTGGAAGAGTTGTAGAAGCCTATCGTTTAGAGCAAAGAACAAAACACGATATAGAAATGATTAACGAGGTAGGGTACTGTAGCGGAATAGAAAATTATTCAATTTATTTTGATGGACGAAAACAGGGTGACTCCCCTTTTACTTTATTAGACTTTTTTCCTAAAGATTATTTATTAGTTATCGACGAGTCACATATAACGGTACCCCAAATTGGAGGTATGTCTGCAGGAGACAGGAGTCGAAAAGAAACTTTAGTTGAATACGGTTTTAGGTTACCGAGTGCTCTGGATAACAGACCTTTAAACTTTACGGAATTTGAACGAAGAATGGGCCAAAGTACTATTTATACCAGTGCCACACCTGGGGACTTTGAATTAACTAGAATTAAAGCCTCTACCTCAAAGAAAAAAGGTAAATTAGCGGATAAACCTGAGGTAACCAAGCAATACTTTAGTGATCTTAAAAAGCATAAAGGGATAATAGAACTTATTGTTAGACCAACAGGATTAATAGACCCCGAAATAGAAGTTAAACCAACAGAAGGTCAAATAGAAGATTTAATAAAAAATATAAAGCAAACTATTTCTAAAGATCAAAGAGTATTGGTAACAACTCTAACTAAGAGAATGTCCGAAGAACTAAGTAGGTATATCGAAGATAGGGGTATTAAAGTAGCCTACTTACACAGTGATATAGAAACTTTGGATAGAGCAGATATTTTAGCCGACTTTAGGAAAGGTACTTACGATGTAGTTGTAGGTATAAACCTTTTAAGAGAGGGTTTAGACTTACCCGAGGTAAGCCTTGTTGCAATTTTAGACGCCGATAAAGAAGGGTTTTTAAGAAGTGATAAAAGTTTAATTCAAACAATGGGTAGAGCGGCCCGGAATTTAGATGGTAGAGTAATAATGTACGCCGATAAAATAACTGGAAGTATGAAGCGAGCAATGGACGAAATTGAGCGAAGACGAAAAATACAACGAGCTTATAATTTAAAACACGACATAACACCAACGAGTATCATAAAACCTTTTAGAGAAGTAATTATTGAGCGAGAAGACAAAAATAAGGAAAAAGACTACAAAGCTCAGGTTTTAAAAGATTCCTCGATTACTTCTGAGGATATGCAAGTAGAAGATTATGAGTATAAAACAATGGCTAAAACAGCTAAAAAAGATTTAATTAAAAGACTAGAGTCCCAAATGAAAAAACTCGCTCAAAATCTAGAATTTGAAAAAGCTAGTGTAATAAGAGATAAGGTTTTGGAATTAAAGAGAATTAAGTAAATGCTGAGTTAATTCTAAGTTATTTCTTCTTCTACAAAACTAGTTATTGCAGGCAGCAAGTGCTTTCTCCACCTAACTAAATTTCCTCCTTGGTAGGAGATAGTGTGAGGACCATTAAACCATATTTCAAAACTATTTGGATAACAATGCCTTAGCCTAACCCTAGATTCTTTGGTGACAATAGAGTCATTTTTATAAGTAACAATCATGCAGGGCTTAGTACTATACAAGGTTAATGGAATTTTATATTTTATGGCGTATAGCCACTGACTCAGGATTAAATCTAAATTAGTTTTAGGAAAGTCGGGGCCGAAAAAGCGCAGCTTACTAGTAAGGATATAACGATAAAACAGTTGTACTCTTTTTGAAAACTTCGGGGGTATAAAGGCAATTCTTAGTAATAAGGTAACAAAATTATTAAAGAACTCTCCTGGGGTAACTAATACTACTTTAGATATAGACACTCTTCTCCCTTCAACAATACTATTAACAACACAAGTCCCAAACGAAACACCCACCAAGGTAATATCTTGGAGTTTAAGCTCTCTAATTAAGTACTCTACGTCCCTAGCAAACATTTCGTAGGAAAATTTATCACATCTAGAAGACTTGCCCCTACCGTAGTAATCAAAACTAACTAACCTAAAACTCTTTGGGAATAATTTAAAAAAGGGGTGAAAATAAGTACCGCTTGTTGGACCTGGAGAAAAAAACAGCAAAGTATATTTTGCCGGAGAGTTATTTGTATCATAATAAGAAAGTACCCTATCTTTAATTGGTATACTTTTGCTTACAATCACACTATTAGAGATTATACAAACAATAGTCCTTGCCGGTAGGGTTTTCTATTTGAACAGCTTCTTTAGGGCTCAGTTTTTCATAGTGATAGCGAATTGCCCGCATGGTATTACTACTGCAAGCAATTACAGCACTTGCTTTTTCCTTTTTTAAAACACACTCTAACTCTTTTATAAAAGGTAAAATTCTGTAGTAAACCATTTGAGGAGATTCTCCATTTGGTGGAGGGTAATCCCAACTTCTACGATATAAAACAGCTCTTAACGGGTCTTTTTTTATTAAATCACTCTTACTGGTCCCAGTTAAATCTCCGTAACTTCTTTCTTTAAGTCTCCAGTCAATAGTAGCGGTATAGTCCCTTTCCCCCATTGAGTATTTTAAAGTTTCAATTGCCCTTGTTTGATCCGAAGTAAAAAAGTAATCAAACTCAAAATCTTTAAGTCTTGGGGCTAGGGCTTTTGCGTCCCTAATTCCCTGTTCTGTAAGCTTTGCGTTGTTTCTCCAACCACTATGTATTCTAGCAACATTATCTTCACTTTGACCGTGTCTAAAAACTACTATAAAAGGTCTTTTGTTTAAGTCACCTTTTGGGAGATCTTCTCCCCTGGATTTTCCGGGATTTTTTAAAGAAGCAACCGCCGAAGCTGCGTCAAAAACAAATAATTTATTTAGTTCTTTTTTGGGTATTTTATCAAGCAGGCTTGGCATAAATAGTTATAAATTACCCCGGGTAGGTGACTTTACCCGGGGTAGAAAAATCTTAATTACTATGTTTTTTCTGTTCTGCTAAGTAAGTTAGATGTCTTGTTCTATCTATTACATCAGGGCTTACACTAATACTGGTTATTCCCCAGTCAACTAACATATCTGTTAACTCAGGAAACACTGAAGGTGCTTGGCCACAGATAGAGCAGGTAACATTATTTTTAGCACATGTTCTAACTATTTTTTCTAATGCCCAAAGTACAGCAGGGTCCATCTCGTTATAATCTTTAGCTACCCTAGCATTATCTCTATCAACACCAAGTAACAACATAGTTAAGTCATTAGAACCAATAGAACATCCGTCTATACCAATTTCTAAGAACTGCTCTAGTAATATTACGTTAGAAGGTATTTCTACCATCATCCAAAGTTGGAAGTCGGCACTTCTTCTAAGACCGTGCGCATCTACAATTTGTTTTACCTCTTTTAATTCTGGAACATTTCGAACAAAAGGTAACATTAGGTGTAAATTTTTAAACCCGTGTTTGTTTCTAACTCTTTTCATTGCTTCAATCTCTAATTTAAATACCTCAGCATCTTCTACATACCTGCTAACACCTCTAAAACCAATTAAAGGGTTATCTTCTTGAGTTTCAAACTTGGCTCCCCCCTCTAAAGAGGCGTACTCGTTTGTTTTAAAGTCGGTAGCCCTATAAACTACAGGTCGCGGACTAAAGCTTTTAGCAAACGAAAGCATTCCTTCTTCAAGTTTAGATGTAAACTCCTCACCTTTGCCTTCTTCTATAAAAGCTCTTGGGTGCTTACCAATATCAGCTATCATAAATTCGGCTCTAAGTAGGCCAACACCATCTACCTTGTGTTTAGCCATGTCTTCAGCCAAATCAGGTTCAGCTAAATTTAAGTAAACTTTTGTGGCTGTTTTTTCGTTTTTATGTTCGTAATCAATAATTTTTTCGCTAAGTTCTGCTCTTTTGTCCCCCATATACACGGTACCTTTATAGCCATTAACAGTTATTAAGTCTCCTTCTTTTAAGGTTTTTGTAGCTACTTCTGATCCCACAATACAAGGAATACCTAATTCTCTACTAACAATTGCAGCATGGCTAGTTCGACCACCTTTATCGGTAACAATTGCTACTGCTTTACGCATAGCAGGCACAAAATCGGGGTCAGTCATTTCGGTAACCAAAATATCACCCTTTTCTATTTTTGATATTTCTTTAGCGCTGGTTAAAATTCTAACTTTTCCAACACCAACTCCAGGGGAAGCGCTTAAACCTGTTAAAAGTAGGTCTTTGTTTCCTATATCAACTGTTAAATCTTCTGTTTTTATTTTTAAGGTTGTAACAGGTCTACTTTGTACAATGTATAGTTTTCCTTTTTGTAAAGCCCATTCTATGTCTTGGGGTCTACCGTAATGTTCTTCTATTTTTGCTCCAAGTTTAGCTAATTCTACAACGTAATTATCTTCTAATTTTTGCTTTTCTTTATACTCGGCACTTACGTCTATTTTTCCAGAAATAGTATCTTGCCACTGTTGTTTTACTATGTACTTTTTAACTATTTCAAATGTTTTTTTATCAATTAAATATTGATCGGGAGTTAATTCTCCAGAAACAATAGGTTGTCCTAAACCGTAAACTGCCTCTATGGAAAGTTGGGTGGTGTCGTTGGTTAGAGGATTTACCGTAAACATAATTCCACTTACCTCGCTTTGAACCATAAGTTGAACTGGAACAGCTATACCAACTTTAAAATGATCAAAACCTTGAGTTTGTCGGTAATATATAGCCCTTGCACCAAATAGAGAAGCCCAACACATTTGAACATTTTTAACTACGTTTTCAGCACCTTTAATATTTAAGTAGGTATCTTGTTGTCCTGCAAAAGAGGCATCTGGTAAATCTTCAGCCGTTGCAGAGGATCTGACAGCAACCAACTGATCTTGGTTACCACATAATGTATGATAACTAGAAGTTATTTGCTCTTTTATTTCTCCAGGTAATTCTGCACTTAAGATAGCTTGCATTATATTATCTGAGGCTTTTTTTAAGGTATCCGAGTTTTGAACGTCTAAATTGGCTAACTCGGTGGATATTTTGTGTCTTAAAGAACTTTTATCTAAAAACTGGTAGTAAGACTCGGAGGTAACAACAAAACCATCGGGCACAGGTATACCCGCGTTTATCATTTCGCCTAGGTTAGCTCCTTTTCCTCCGGCTAAATCTAAACTACCCTTGTTTAATTCGTGAAACTTTGCTACTAAAGGTTTTAGGGAAGTAATTGTTTGATCAGGCATATTTGGGCATGTAATTTACTAAATTTATTATATGCTATTTATTAGCTAAAGGTAAGTTAAAACTAAATGTAGAACCTTCTCCCTCAGTGGAAGTAACCGTGATTCTCCCACCGTGCTTTTCTACTATAGACTTAGCTATAACAAGACCTAAACCGGTACTTTTAAAAGATTTACTAACAGGAGTACCTGCCTTTATAAACTTGTGAAATATTTCGTTTTTACGAACTTTAGACATTCCTAATCCGGTATCCGTAATAGATATTTGAGCATCATTTTTAACCTTTGTAAGAGTTACTTTTATACTTCCTTTTTTAGTATATTTATTTGCATTAGAAATTAAATTGTTAACTACCCTTTCCATAAGCTCGGGATCAAACTTTGCGTACATAGGTGTTTTTGGAACTTTAACAAAGAATTTTAGTGACCGGTTTTCCACAGTACCTCTAAAGTGTTCTGACTTTGTAGCTACAAATTTACCCAAATCTTCTAATTTTTTATTAATTATAAATTCGTCGCTTTCTATTTTAGACACGTCTAACAGGTTATTTACTGTATTTAACAAACTTAAAGCACTACCCTTAATATCTTCTAACATATCTACTTTTTGGCTCTTTTTTAGCTGACTATCTCGTTTAACTAAAATATCCGCAGCATCTTTTATTACCGTTAAAGGGGCTCTAAGATCGTGAACCATCATATTTGTATTATCTACTCGAAGTTTTTCAATTTTTAAATCATTGGTTATGTCTATAAACCTAATCAGTAAAATAGAATTACCCAGATCTTGTGAGTTTACTTCGTAAGTGTGATCAAAAATATTAATATTTTGTTTTTTGCTTTTGGTAGAAAAAATAGTTTTAAAAATACCAGATTTATCTTCTTTAAAAACTTTAGTAAAGGCTAATTCAACGTCTAAAGGGTAACTATCGATTTTAAAAGTATCTTTTGCAAGTTTATTTGCGTAAATCAATTTATTGTGACCCTTTACTAGCAAAATACCCTGCGAGAAAGAATTAAAAATGTTAGATACAAATTCTAGGTCTTGATTTGAAAATGTTTTTAACGACTTACTTAAATTTAAGTAGTCTTCTGTAGCAAGTAAAACTAGCTTTTTAAAATCCTTTTCTTTTTTTAAATCGGAAGTTAAAACAAAAGTAAGTACAGGTACATCTTCTACTTTTTGTAAAGAAAACTTCACATTACCCTTTACACTAGGGATAGAAATAGTGTTCTTTGACTCGGTCAATGTCTCTAAAAAATTCAAATTTCCAACATCGATTTTTGTGTTTTTAGAAAAATAGTTTACACAATCTCTAACAAGTATTTTATATTCAGAATCTGGTAAGTTTACCGGTTTATTAACTGTAAAATAAAGGTTTTTATCTTTAACGTAAACAGTTCCAGAGACTGTAAACTGTGGAACTGCTGAAAGTACAGTTAGAAGCGACTTAGAAAAAAAGTCTATGCTAGGAATCTTATCTAGCTTTTGATTAATATAATTATTAAAAGAATATAAACTTTTATAACTACTAATGTCCTGAGAAAGATCTTCATCGTTTTTAAAGGTTTGAAGTAATTTAGATCTGTAAGAATAGGCAAACAGAGCTAAAAAAACCACTAAAAACAGTAATAAAAACAACAAGAAATATAATATTGGTTCGGGCAGCATTTTTTATTAAACCATTGAATTTACTTTGGCGGAAAGTTCTTGAGGTACTATTCTATGTTTTGGAATAAAATCTTCGGCCCCCATGTTTAAGGCTTTTTCAACATTTTCTTCATTGGCGTAGTTAGTTAACATTACTACTTTAATATTTTTGGTTAACTCATCATCTTTTAGATCGGCCAGTATTGTTAAACCATCTTTATCGGGTAGTTGGATATCTAACAAAATGATATCTGGGGTTTCAGCTTTTGCAGTGTCTACAGTTTTAGCACCATTTTCTAAGTGCGTTACATTATGTCCATCTAGCTCTAGTTCAGTTTTGTAAAGTTTGGCGATGGATAAATCGTCTTCAATTAAAAGTATCTTAGCCATTATTAGCAGAAAGTTACAACTGAGTATAGATTAGCACATACGGGGTATTAAAATAAAGGTAGTCGTTAACGACTAGCCTCTATAAAGTCTAAAAAGTTTATGAATAAAAACCTTACTGTTAGGGGGCCAATTCCACCGGGAGCAGTACTTACCACACTTAAATGATCAAAATCTGAATTTATATCGAAATCACCTACTCCAGGATTTTCATCGTCACCAGAACCGAAGTCTATAACACAAGCGCCCCTTTTTAACTGGGTACCTTTAATAGATCTGGGAACACCAGAGGCTAATATCACTACATCAGAATCTCTTAAAATTTTTGATTTAGACTCCGTGTATTCGTTTACAGAAATAACAGTTGCCTCTTTATTTAAAGCATATATAACAGAAGGCTTACCTACCAAAGGACCTTGCCCTACTACTGTAAAAATTTTACCTTTGGTTTCCATTTTAAAAGTGTTGATAATAAAATCTAAAGCTTTTACAGTTGGAGGGGCTAAATCTTCTTTAGTTTGCAAAGCAAAATGCCCATAGGTTAACGGGTTAAAAAAGTCTACATCTTTAACCGGTGATATTTTTTCAGCAATTTCAGAAAACTCGTATTTTGGAGGAAAGGGATATTGAACAACAAGACCACCGTACAGAGGGGAATTGTTTATTTCTTCCATTTGCTCAAAAACCTCGGTTTTTTTAGCACTGATTTTAAAAGAGAACACCTCAACACCTAAGCCGTAAATAGCAGCAACCTTAGTTTTAATTTCAATAAATTTTTCCGAAGAGTAGTTGGAACCGATATTTATTATCGCTAATTTTTTGTCCGTTTCTAATTTTTCGAATTTATTTCGAATTATTAAGTCTAATTCTTCAATATAGTTTTTTGCCTGGAAAAGTACCATAGATGTGGGTATATTAACTAAAAAGCGCCTAAATAGCAACTTAACCTAACGTAAAGGCTGTTACTAAAGTAAAATCTGCTATAATGTACTTATACATAAAATGCCACAGGCATAAAAGGAGAACTTAAGATTAGAGAATATCTGGTAAATAAAGGGTATAAAATTTTGAATCAAAATTATTAATGTCCTCCTTTTGGTGAGATTGATTTAGTTACGTTAAAAAAATCAACAATCTACATTGTTGAAGTTAAAACAAGGACTAACAGAAAATTAAACGCAATGGGGGGGGGGAGAGCGAATACTATATTTCAAAAGAAAACATCCCGAGGAATAAGTACCAATTTATTTTAGCCCTGGTAACCTTAAACTTAGAAAGGAATGAAATCAACTTTTATAAAGATCTAAACATTACTGCTACCTTATGAAAACATTACCAGAACAATTTACCAATATAATTTTAAGTTTATACAAGTCAAATTACAAAGATATTTTAAGCAGCTACAATAAAGAAAAACCAACAACATTTAGAGTTAACCTTTTAAAGCATAATTCGCCAGAAATTTTACAATCTTTAAGAAACCAGGGTTTTGTATTTGATAAAGGTGAGATTGAAAACTCTTATATTATAAAAAAATCTTTAAATACCAAAATTAGCGAAACTATGGAATTTAACAAAGGTTTAATTTATGTACAAGAACTTTCTAGTATGATCCCTCCCCTTGTTTTAGACCCTAAGGAGGGTGAATATATTTTAGATATGACAGCAGCCCCTGGAAGTAAAACCACCCAAATGGCAGTTTTAAGTAATAATAAGGCACATATATTAGCAGTAGAAAAAGATTTAATTAGATATAAAAAACTTAAATATAATACAAGTTTGCAGGGGGCAAATATAACCACAAAATTAGATAATGCAATTATTTTACATAAAAAATATCCAGAGTTTATAAATTTTTTTGACAAAATTTTACTAGATGCTCCTTGTAGCAGTGAAGGAAGATTTAATTTAAACAAACCAAAATCATATAAGTATTGGAACTTAAAAAAGGTTAAAGAAATGCAAAACCAACAAAGAAGACTTTTAAATACTGCCGCACAACTTTTAAAACCAGGGGGCACCTTAGTTTACTCAACCTGTACACTAAATACCAAGGAAAATGAAGAAAATGTAAACTGGATACTGGAAAAATACGGGAGTTTAAAGGTTAAAAATATAAATATAGATTTAAAAAATAAAAAATCTGGATTTACTAAAATTGAGGGCAAAGAACTAAATAAAGATATTAGTAAAACTCTTAGAGTAATTCCAAATGGAGTTTACGGAGGATTTTTTATTACTAAACTAGTTAAATCTATTTAGACAAAAATTCGCTAACGAACTCTAAACCTTTTTTGGCTATACCGATATTTAGATTTTCATTAGCACCATGCATATTACAATCCTCATTGGCTAAACCGACAAATACTGTAGGAATACCAAGTTGACTCTTTAAATCCGCGGCTACGGGTAAAGTAGCTCCGCAATAATTATACATAACAGGCTTTTGGTAAATATCCGCCAGTAATGTAGATGCTTTTTCAAAAACAGCATTGCTAGATTCTAATGAAACACCGGCTGAGTTATCATCTATTTTAATATCAAACTTTACACCCGATAAAAAGTTTTGCTTAATGTATTTTGTAAATTCACTTGCCACTTTTTCGGGTTCTAAATCGGGATTGTACCTAACATTAATTTTAACTGAAGCTTTATTAGGAACCGCATTTTTGTAACCTTCACCAGAGTAACCACCTATTATGCTAGTAATTTGAATGGTGCTTTCAAAACCTAAATAATTGAAAATTTCGTGGTTATATTTAAATCTAGGCTTTTGACCCGTGATTTTTGTAAATAACTCCCTGTTGTAACTATTACCAGCCATCTTTTTTTCATCTTTTTCTGAAACTACAGAAACTCCTTTCTTAAATAAAAGAGTGTCACCGTACTCATTTGCTAATTTGTAAACTAGAGACGATAAAACATTAATAGGATTTTGCACAAGTCCTCCGTATAGACCTGAGTGCAATTCTGTAATAGGCCCATAAACAGTTACTGTGGCATTCATAGAACCTCTGTAACTAACATCTATAGTTGGTTGGTCGTTTAGTTGCTCGCCATCAGAAATCAACGCAAAATCAGCCTTAACAAGTTCTTTGTTTTCGGCTATAAAATCTTGCATTCTTCCAGATCCTGTTTCTTCATCACCTTCGATAATAAATTTTACGTTGTATTTTAGCTTTTTCTCTTTTGTCAAACTTGCTATAGCAGAAAGATATATTAAAAATTGTCCTTTGTTATCTACCACTCCCCTACCTACTAAAGTTTTTGGGTTTTCCTTTACTTTAAAAGGGTGGGTATCCCAACCCTCGGATTTATCAGCGGGTTGAACATCGTAATGACCATAATGTAAAACAGTAGGTAAACTAGCATTCACTACCAAATGACCAAAAACAATAGGGTTTCCGTATTCTTTAAAAGTTTTAGTTTTAAAACCTATCTCCTTCATAGTGCTTTCACACCACTTAGACATTTTAGCGATATCTGCTGAAAAAGATTTGTCTGTAGAAATGCTTTTTATAGAAACTGCCTGTTTTAAAAGTTTGACATAGTCGGAGTATAAAGAAGAATTCATGGAGTTATTATACCTTATAAAGGCTTTTTTAGCGAATCTACTATAAATAAAATAAAGAAAATGGTGGGTTGGGAGAGGATCGAACTCTCGACACCCTGGTTAAAAGCCAGGTGCTCTACCACTGAGCTACCAACCCATTTTGTTCCGTTAAAGAACATTCGATTCTTAAAACTACGTGAGAATTATATTGCAACGAGGGTATTTAGGCAATAAAGGAGAACAAATGAAGGTTTTTGATAGTAGTATATACTATTTAAAGTTTAGAAGAGAGGTTGTAAATTGGAATAATAACAGAGGTAACTAAAGATCCCACAGCTACTCCTAGGTATATAAAAGCAATCGCCTCTAAAAACTTTGGGGCATATTTATTAGCATCTAGCATATCTCCAAATTTAGCATTTATATAATCTTTATCCTGATCCAAAAACATTGTTCCTCTAAACATTATCTTTAAGCCTAAAAAAACAGGCGCTGAAGATACAATTAAGGACATTAAAAAAGCATTTTTAGACATAAATCCAAGCTGTAAGCCTAAGGTATTATATAATTCAGTTAAGTGACTGCCCGTTAAGAATGTAATAAAAGGAGGAATAATAGACAAGAAAATAAATACCAGCCCAGTGTAAGTATTATATCTAGATATATAAGCTTTTAAATCTTCTTTTTTAACATCCCTAGGGCCTAGGTCTTTAGAATACATATCTATAATTATATCGCTGCTTTTGCAAAGGCCTTAAAAATGTTGTTTGAAAATTTAGAATTTTGAGTTTCTATATGGCTTTGTATGCCCATAACAAAAGACTCTCCCGCCCCCTCGATAGCCTCTACCACTCCCTCTTGAGAAAGAGCCGAAACTCGTAACCCTGTTCCAAGTTTATCTACACTTTGATGATGGCCACAATTTACAACCGTCTTAGAAAGAGTAGTCAGGTTACAAAGTCTAGAATTTTTAATGACTGTAACTTTAGTTTTAACTTCTCCTAAATGTTCGTAGTTTTCTACCTCGTGATTTTCATTATATTTATCGGGAACGTGTTGAATTAAAGTACCTCCTAAGGCTACGTTAATCATTTGGCAACCTCTACAAATTCCAAGAATCGGCTTTTTATCTTTTACAGCCCTTTTAGCCAATTTAAATTCTAAAATACCTAAGGATTGTTTTATTACCTTGGTCTTTCGATGTTGCTTTTGACCATAAAGCTTAGGGTTAATATCTGTACCACCCATTAAGAGAAGACCCGAGGCTAATCTATAAAAATAATCTATTTCTTCTTTTGAATGTAATGTAGAAACTAGAAGAGGTGTTAATCCATTGTTAGTTAACTTTGTAAAATAAGTTCTTCTAATAATATGCATTTGGGAAGTTATGATATCGGGCACCCCAACAGATATAGGAATTAAAACAAATTTCATTTACAAAGAATAACAGTAAATTGTATTTCTGTAATCAGAGCACATTTAAATCTTTAAACCCTGTTTCACTTGTTATTTACTTTTGTTGTGAGACAACAGTATCAGGGTACTAAAATATATGTTAAAACCAAAATTAATAATTAGAGTACAAACCGCAGAAGAAGAGATGGGTTATTTATGGTACGTATTAAACAGTGTGCCTTTTTATACAAGCACGGATATAACTATAAAGTTCCAACTGATTTTAAAAACGTGAATAAAGATAAAATAAAGATATACAATAATAAGGAATAATCACGCACTGTTGAAAAAATGGGAATTTAAAATATTTTCCAAATAATGGAAGTGATATATTTCTACTTATTACTAGCTATTAGTTACCCCGAAGCAGAAAATCTAGCACAAAGTAAATAATAAAAGATATGAATGTAATAGTAAAAAGTCTAAAAAAGGCCGGCTTTAAACTTTTTGAAGCAATGTCTAAATGAAACATAAAAGAAATAGGGATACTTAAAATGGGGGTTAAAAAAAGTATAAGTACGAATCCTGCTAAATCCCCAGCGTCATGAGGTTTACCGAAATTTATAAGAGTGAAGACTATTGAAACAACAAGGGCACTCTGTAACAAACCAAAGAATAACGAAAAAACTATTTTGAACAATTTAATTAATTTTTTCTCAGGCTGGACCATGGATAAATTTTAGCACAGGATTTAACAAAGTTAATATGGGTATTGTACACATTCCCGAGAAATATGAAGAATGGTGACCCTAATGCATTTTGTTTCGAACCATTTTTCCCTTGGATTTACAAAATAATGCTTGCATATCCTTCTGATCAAGAGAAGAAAGACAAGAAGGAAGGCTTACCTTCAAGGTCTTTACCTACTTATTATATTGAAAGTACCAACTAATTGCTATGTTCAGCCCAAGCTCAAACACATTTAAATCAGAATTATTTAATGAGAAGACGTTTTATAAGAGATTTTTGAAAGACTTAAGTTGTAGCAAAAATGAGGTAATTATTGAAAGTCCTTATATTACATCTTCCAGAATGGAAACTCTTTATCCAGTCTTTCAAGGTTTATTACATAAAAATATAAAAATACATCTAATAACAAGGGATCCAGCAGATCATGGGGATGAATATTTTAGGCACCAGTCAACAAATGAAATATTAAAGTGCAAAAAATTAGGAATTGATGTGCAACTTAAAACAGGCTTTCATCATAGAAAACTAGCGGTTATAGATAAAGCCATTCTGTGGGAAGGCAGTCTTAATATATTGTCCTACTCCAAAAGTAAAGAAATTATGAGAAGATTGGAAGGAGGTAACCATGCTCAAGAAATGCTTGAATTTCTCAAGTTATAAGTAGTATTTTGATATAATAAGACCATCTATGAAAAAACAAACTTTAGATATAACAGAAGCAGATATTCAAAAAGCTATCAATTACCTTGAAACAAACAAGGAAAAAGAAGAAGCCACCAGAGAAAATGCAATAAAATTTTTGCAAGGAATGCAAATAACAGCGCATATAATTGCGCATGATAAGGTGGATAATAAAATAGAACAAAATTTAAAAGTAATAGCAACTTAGGAATTTTTTCGACAGCTAAAAAAAGCATGCTAAATAAGCAAATAATTTAGATTTAGGTTATTAGTGTTTGCGATGAATAATATAATTTTCATTCTCTAATTTACTAATAGTCTGATTTAACTCTTCATTTGTGGGCTCAACCAGAACAGTTCCGTCTGGAAATTGTATAGTCGGTATAGACTGAAACCCATTGTTAATTTCAACAACTTTTTCTGCAGCGGAAGGATCTTCTGCAATATTAATATATCTGTACTCACAACCTAAT